>Ga0316231_1001095_pt1 | contig 32195 bp, 26 predicted proteins | sample TBH18027metaG_FD_206002 | JGI IMG/M metagenome (GOLD analysis project Ga0316231, IMG submission 206002) | Freshwater microbial communities from Trout Bog Lake, Wisconsin, USA - TBH18027 | ecosystem: Environmental > Aquatic > Freshwater > Lake > Hypolimnion/Profundal zone | place: USA: Wisconsin... | reverse complement strand
ACGCAGGTGGCCCCGGGGTACTCGCCACCGACGCACTAGTTCAGGGCGGAGGAGAGCTCGCCGAAATTTCTCCCGAGAGCATGGTCGCCTACAACAAACTGTTGCCTGCCTCCTGGAGCCACGCCAACCCAGTGGATATCCTGGGAGACGCCGAGCCGGAACGCTACGCAAAGTCCCTGGAGATAGCCGCGAAAGACCCGAACATCGACGGCATGCTGGTTATCATGACGCCGCAGGGCATGACCAATCCCACGCGAATTGCAGAGGAACTGAAGCCCTATGCGCATAGCTTGGGCAAGCCGGTTCTGGCAAGCTGGATGGGCGGCAGCAGCGTCGCAGCCGGTGAAGACATTTTAAAGGAAGCCGGTATCCCGAGTTTCTACTATCCCGACATGGCGTGCCGGGCGTTCAATTACATGTGGAAGTACGCGGACACCCTAAAGGGATTGTACGAGACGCCGTCTTTGCAGACTGGTGATCTCGGTCCTGACCGCGAAGCGGCGCGTGCCATTGTGAACAAGGTGCATGCCACAGACCGCACTATTCTCACCGAGTACGAATCGAAGAAACTGCTGGAAGCCTACGGCATTCCGACGACCAAGACAGAGATTGCCGCGACCGTCGATGAGGCTGTTGCCTGGGCCGAGAAAATCGGTTATCCAGTCGTACTCAAGCTGTATTCGCTGACGATCACCCACAAGACGGATGTGGGCGGCGTGATCTTGAACCTGCGTAATGCCGCTGCAGTCCGCGAAGCCTTCAACGGCATCCAGAGTGCGGTCGCAGAAAAAGTAGGAGCCCAGCACTTCCAGGGCGTGACCGTGCAACCCATGGCCAAGCTCGATGGCTATGAGCTGATTATCGGTGCCAGCCTCGATCCGCAATTCGGACCGGTACTACTGTTCGGAACCGGCGGTCAGCTTGTTGAAGTCTTCAAAGACAAGTCGCTCGCATTGCCCCCGTTGAATTCAACGCTGGCTCGCAGAATGATGGAAACGACGAAGATTTATCACGCTCTCCAGGGCGTGCGTGGCCGTGCGAGCGTGGACATGGCGGCCCTTGAAAATCTCATGGTGCGCTTTAGCGAACTGGTGGTCGAGAACCCGCGCATCAAGGAGATCGACATCAATCCGCTGTTGGCATCTCCAGACCGCCTCCTGGCACTCGATGCGCGTGTTGTTTTGCACGAAGCCAGCATACCGGACGAGAAGTTGCCGCATTCCGCGATACGCAATTATCCGGAACAGTACGTTTCAAAGTGGACAACGAAAAAAGGCGAACAGGTTCTGATTCGTCCAATTCGCCCGGAAGACGAGCCGAAGCTGATTGCGTTCCACGAAAAACTTAGTGAGCGCTCGGTGTATCTCCGCTACTTCCAACCGCTGAATCTTTCCCAGAGAACGACCCACGAACGTCTGACGCGGATCTGTTTCATTGACTACAATCGCGACATGGCGTTGGTAGTGGAACGCCTGAACGAAAAAGGAATGCCGGAAGTGATTGCGGTAGGCCGTATGAGCAAAATGCACGGCGTACCGGAAGCTGAACTGGCTGCATTGGTTCAGGACGGTTTCCAGGGCGCAGGGTTGGGAACTGAGCTCTACCATCTACTGCTGAAAATTGCGCGCGATGAGAAACTGAGCAAGGTGCACTCGAATATGCTCAAAGAAAATCCCGAAATGATCGCAGTTTGCCGGAGCCTTGGTTTTAAAATGACCGAGAGTGAGTCGGCTGACAACCTTATCCTTGCGGAGCTTGTTCTGTAGTTTCCGTTGTGATCTGTTGATCGATTAAGGCCCGCCGCTTCGCAGCGCGGGCCTTTTTCCGTTTGCGTGTGTTCGGAAAAGCTCGTGCCTGATTTGCAGCTTAAACTGACTCCCGGAGGAGCGGCGGACCGGGCATCCCGGAAGTTGCTTGACAGCCGCCGCTGTGCTGAATAATGTGGTAGCAATCTCTTACCCTGGTATGTGCATCGAGGAGGCAGCTTCGGGTAGCTGTTGTGATTGTAGAAGTTGAGCAATCGCCTATTCTTGTGTACTCGCCTACTTGGTGCCATTCGAAAAGGAAAAATGAGTTTAGAAGAAGTCAGACCTTTTGTCGAAATGCGCAGGATTGTGAAGCATTTTCCGGGCGTCCTTGCGCTTAAGGGTGTCGACCTCGACGTGAGACCCGCCGAAGTGCATGTGTTGCTGGGAGAAAATGGGGCGGGTAAGTCCACCCTTATCAAGGTTCTTTCCGGCGTTTACCCCGCAGACTCGGGCGAGATTTGTTTTGAAGGCAAACCCGTCCACATCCGCAGTCCGCATGATTCCCAGAAGTTGGGGGTCAGCACAATCTATCAGGAATTCAATCTCGTGCCCGAAATGAGCGTCGCGGAAAACATATTCCTCGGCCGCGAACCGCTGCTCAATCGTCAGCTGGGCATCCTCGACCGCAAGGGGCTGTTGGTGCAGGCGCGCGAAGTCCTTTCTAAGTTTGATATCCATGTTCCACCGGAGACTGTTGTCAAGCGCCTGGGCGTGGCGGAGCAGCAGATGGTGGAGATTGCCAAGGCTCTGTCGTTGAATGCCAAGGTCATCGTCATGGACGAACCGACGGCGGTGTTGACCTCCCGTGAAATCGATCATCTTTTTAAGATGATTCAAGATTTCAAGCAGCGCGGCATTTCCATCGTCTACATCTCGCATCGCCTGGAAGAAGTGAAAAGGATCGGCGATCGCGCCACGGTTCTGCGCGATGGCAATGTGGTTGGCACGGTACAGGTCGCCAACACCCCGATCGACGAGTTGATTCGCATGATGGTTGGCCGCGATTTGAAGGACAAGTTTCCCAAGTCCAGGGTCGAACCGGGGGAGGAAATCCTGCGTGTGGAAAATCTGCGGCGCAAAGGGGTATTGCACGGCGTCAGCTTCCACCTGCGAAGGGGAGAAATTCTGGGCGTCGCCGGATTGGTCGGCTCCAAGCGTACAGAAATGGCGCGCGCCATTTTCGGCGCGGACAAGTTCGACAGCGGGGAGATCACGGTGCGCGGCAAGCGGGCGGAGATCAAATCTCCCTCGCAGGCCATTCGCGCGGGGGTTGCGTTGGTGCCGGAAGACCGCAAGCGCCATGGAATATTGCCAAGCATGTCAGTGAAACATAACGTGACACTCAGCATGCTCAAGCGCTTTGCGCGTGTCGGTTTCCTTAACCTGGCAAAGGAGAAAGAAGCTGCGCAGGGACACGCGGATTCACTGCGAATTGCAACTCCGAACCTGGATCGATGGGTAATGTTTCTAAGCGGTGGCAACCAGCAGAAGGCGGTAATCGCCAAGTGGCTGGGAACGGAAGCTGATATTTTCCTGTTCGACGAACCGACCCGAGGAATCGACGTTGGAGCCAAGGTCGAGGTCTATCAATTGATGGGTGAACTGGTGAAGCGGGGAGCCGCCATCCTGATGATCTCATCGGAACTGCCTGAAATACTTGGTATGAGCGATCGCGTCATCGTGATGCATGAGGGGCGGATCGCCGGTGAATTTACTCGTGAGGAGGCCACCCAGGAGAAGATTCTGGGCTGTGCACTGGGTGGCACGTCTGCCCAACAAATTGATCTGGGAGTAAAGGCATGAGTGAGGTTGGGCTGAAAGAGATCGAGAAGAAAGCTTCAGGCGAATCTGTTCCCTCCAAAGCAGGATTCCTGCGCCGGATTCCGTGGAGCAGCATTGGCATGCCTGCCGTGCTGGTTATCCTCTGTGTTAGTTTCGGCACCATCAATCCGAACTTCTGGAGCGTAATGAACGTGACCAACGTCTCGCGCCAGATTTCGATTCTGGCGTTGATTTCGATTGGTCAAACGTTTGCGATTCTCAGTGCTGGAATCGACCTCTCGGTCGGCTCGTTGCTGGCTTTGGTTAGCGTCGTCTGCGCTCAGCAGATGTTGAACTTCGGACTCTGGGGCGGCATCGCAGCCGGCATTCTTGTCGGTGCCTTCGCTGGACTGATCAATGGATTGCTGATTGCCAAAGCCAAACTGCCGGCCTTCATCGCGACCCTCGCAATGTTGATTACGGCACGAGGCGTTGCGCTAACGTTGAGCGGCGGATTGCCGATTGTCGGCTTGCCTCACGAGTTTCTATTTCTCGGCGGCGGTAAGATCGGTCCAATTCCAGTCCCTGCGGTGATTGCGGCCGTGGCCCTCTTTATCGCGCACCTCATATTGAAACGGACGCGCTTCGGACGCTACGTTTATGCCATGGGGAGCAACGAAGAAGCTGCCATGCTGTCTGGCATTAACGTGGTCAGGAACAAGATCATGGTCTACGTTGTGAGTGGCACGTGCGCTGGAATTGCGGGCGTGGTGCTGACTTCGCGCGTCATTTCTGGCCAGCCAACACTGGGAGAAGTGCAGGAATTGTATGCGATCGCAGCAGTTGTGATCGGTGGCGGAAAAATCACTGGCGGCGTGGGTGGAATCTGGCAAACCTTGATGGGCGTCATCATCCTCGGCGTACTGGCCAACGGATTGAACCTCATCGAGGTTTCGTCGTACGTACAGAACATAGTTATCGGCGTCATTATCATCTTTGCGGTTTACATCGACTTGGCGCGTGAACGCCGGCGCTAGAGCATTTTCAGAGTAGGGTGTATCCCGAGGGTGCCCCATATTTGCGTAGTTAGCAAATGTGGGTTCGCAGCGATCAATGCCAAGGCACCGCTCCACTGCTGCAATGGGATATACTCTCGCGAAACTGGCAGTATCCGTTTCGGTGCGAACAGTGACCGGGAAAACCGACATTGATCGTTCCGCGAAGGCAACGTTACTTTTTGAAGATAGTGTTCCTATAAGGGAGATAAGTAATGACCAAGCGTCTGCTATCAACCACCCTCGCGTCTGCTCTGCTGCTGGTTCTGTGCGGCGGCGTGCCATCGGCAACAGCTCAAACGACGACAAAGAAACCAGTCGCCAAGGCGGCACAAGCCGCGAAACCCGCTGCCAAACCTACCCAACCGGGCGATGAATATCCCCGTCCGCCCATGCCTTCCAAGCACTACACCATCGGCGTGCTGCTGCCGCAAATGTCCAATCCCCACTTTATCGGGCAGGCATATGGTTACCTGGATGAAGCACAGCAACTCGGCGCGCGGATTATCCTGCAGGACGCAGGGGGATACCAGTACATCGAAAAGCAAATGTCGCAGATGGAAGATTTGATTGCCAGCAAAGTGGATGCAATCGATCTGGTCGCCACCAATGGTTCAGGCACCATTCCGGCCGTGGAAATGGCCGCCGCCGCTCATATTCCAGTTATCAACTGCAATGTAATGACCGACAGTAAAAAGGTGGTCGCGCGCATTCGTTCAGACGATCAAGTGGCTGGCCGCATGGAAGCCGACTTCATGGCAAAGGCCCTCAGTGGTAAGGGTAATGTCGTCATGCTTCGCGGCCCTGCCGGTACCTCGTGGGCGCAGATTCGTGGTGATTCCTTCCGGCAGCGCATGAAGGAACTTGCTCCGGGCGTCAAGATTGTCGGTGAACAGTATTCGCAGTCCACGCCAGTCGAGGGCCTGCGGTTGATGGAAGATTTTCTACAAACCTACCCAACAATTAACGGCGTTTACAACGGCGCTGACATGACGGAGATCGGCGCATCTCAGGCCATCACAGCAGCTGGTAAGGGCGGCAAAATAGTCATTACGACCGTAGACTTCCAGCCAGACAGCGAGAAGTTCATGCGTGCGGGAGTACTCAGTGCGGCGGTGGTACAGCAAAGCGTAGTGATTGGCCGCTGGTGTGTTCGCGCGACGGTCAATTACCTCGAGAAGCGTCCCGTTCCCCCGGAACTCTGGACCCCTCTTCTCCTGATAACCAAAGACAATCTTGACAAGGTTGATTTCCGTGGCGTGCGTGCTCCCGCAGGTTGGAAGCCGCCTTCACGTTAGACCGCATTTTTTGCTGGTGGACACATTTAGGGGAGGACGAGCAGCGTGCTCGTCCTCCCCATTGTTCATTTTCCTAGTACCCAATTCTCTTGAGCAACATTCTCGGGTGGCCCATTCAAGCCCCTTTTGGCGTGAGTGGGAATGACACAGAGTGCGCTTCCCGCCAACCGCTCTGCTGCAATTTCCTCCGCTTACTTCTTCTTGGATGGATCCAGCGCCATTCGTTCAAGCACCTCATAAACCGCCGCGGTATCGTGGTCTGCGTGACCTGAGGCCGTTGCGGCAACATAGATCGGTATGGTTGCGGTGAACACCGGCGCGGGGCACCCGGCGACTTGCAAGGCTTCGCCGATCAGTTTCATGTCTTTCTGCCACACCGAGTTCTTCATGGTTGGTTCGTCCCACGTCCTGTCGACCATCAATGGTCCGCGAACCTGGAACATGCGCGAGCCTCCTGCACCGTCGGCTACTACCTTGACGATCGTTGCCGGATCGAGTCCAGAGCGAGCCCCGAGCAGAATTGCTTCAGCGGTTGCAACGTTATGGACAGCCACCAGCAGGTTCGCGACAAACTTCATCTTGGTACCGTTACCGAATTCGCCGAGAGTATAAGTAACGCGGGCAAAGCCGTCGAAGACCGGGCCGACTTCTTTGATGGCGTCCGCATCCCCGCTGGCGTAAACCGCGACGTCTCGCGTCTTGGCCTGTTCGCCGGTGCCGGAGAGAGTGCAGTCGAGCAGGATGATTCCTTTTTCAGCAAGGAGATCGCGCATCTTTTGCTTTGTAGCCAGCGACATCGTACCTGTCTCAATCACGATGGTTCCCTTGGCGGCGCTGGCGGCCAAATCCGTACAAACCGCGCCCAGGGCGGCTTCGGAAGCCAATGACAGGATGATGTGACGGCAGCGCTTTCCAACTTCGCTCGCATTGCCTACCGCGGTCCCGCCCGCTTTGGTCAACTCAGCACGGGCTTCGGCCAAAAGATCGGTCCCGACGACGTCGAATCCCGCTTTTACAAGGTTGGCCGCCATGGAGGAACCCATAATTCCCAATCCGATTACACCGACAGAACCTTTTTTCTCTGTGCTCATTTTTATCCTCGTTGTTCGGCGTCATTGCGCCAACGGTTCGACCCGCGTCGATTTCCGCCCGGCGCAGATGCGTTCATGGATTCGGTTTTAGCTCAGTCTGGCAGTTGCCGCCGCGGAGCTTTCGTGATCGAGCGTCTTGACCAATTCGTCAGACGTGACGACCCGCCCGATGATTCGGTTCATGATTTTGATTGCAGCTTCGTGATAGTCGCGGCCATCCATGCTGTCCATGCAATCCTCAACCATGATCACGCGGAAGTCGCGGTTGGTCGCCTCAAAGCTGGTAGAAAGGCAACACGAAGAAGTATTGATTCCCGTAATGATGACGGTATCGACTTCGAGATTCTTCAGGACAAATTCGAGGTCGGTATGCAGAAAGCAGTTGTAACGTTTCTTGGTCGGTACCACGTAATCACCCGCGCTGTAGAGCGCCGGGATAATCTCCGTTCCAACCGAGCCGAACATGTTGTGCCGCCTGGCCGTTTTCCGGATGGATTTCGGATCTTCGTCATTGGCGCGCCAATGCGGGTTCGATAACGCTTCCTGGCCGTTGCGAAAACCGGCGGTCACATGAATGATCGGAATCTGTCTTTCCCTGAGCTGATTAAAGAGTTTGGCCGTATGTTCGATTACGACCTTGCAACGGTCGGCGGGCAGAGGCATGGTGGCCACTTCCGGATCCAAGTGACCGCGATGCATGTCCACAGAAATCACAGCGTACTTATTCATATGGAGTCCTCACTTCGCTTAGAACGATCAGCGGGGGCCCACCTTCGCCGCCGCTTTGCGGCAAAGGTGGGGCGGAAGGGCACATAGACCCTGCAACCGGTCTAGCCTTCTACGGGTTCGATCTGCTTGCTTTCCCCAGCCTTGCAGATTGCCTCGAAAGCGGCGATGTTAGCAACCATCTCCTCGGCTGTTATCGGGTAAGGTGCGCCTCCTGCTGCCGCGCTGCCGAAGGCTTCCACATTGAGGCGAACCATCGGGGCTGTGGGGTAGTCCACCTTCACCGGGCGTGCGCCGTGCATGCATTTGGTCAGGACCCAGCCTTCCGGCGCCATGGGATGAGCGTTGTCATATACCTCGATCCAGCCCTTGCTTCCCAGGACCGCAAAGCGAATCGAGAAGGGCGGCCCAAACATGCTGCAGACCACGGCATTGGCGCCATTCTTGAACTTCATCAAGACACCGAGAGTCTCGTTATCGTGGGGCGTGATGAGCGAACTCATATTCGCAACGACGCTTTCGGCGGGACCATTGACCGCGATGCAGAGATCGACGCCGTGGACAGCCAACGCCGTCATAGACGTGCCGCCAGGTGCCTCGGCTTTTTGCACGCGCCAGTTGTCCGCGGCCAGCGGTCTCTGTTCGAAGGTCAGGGTGGCTTCGGTGGTTTGGATAGTACCGAGTTCTCCCGATCTCACCATCTTCAGAATGTCGGCCATCACTGGCTTGAAGCGGTGCTCATGACCGACGCCGAGGACAACGCCAGCAACCTTGCATGCCTCGACCGAAGTCACTGCGTCTTTCCGAGTCATGGCTAGCGGCTTCTCGCAGAAGACATGCTTTTTCGCTTTGGCGGCAGCCACAATCTGCTGTGTATGCATGGAGTGGGGCGTGCACAAAATCACGCCACCAACGTTGGGATTGGCGAGAGCGGCGTTGAAATCGCTGGTAAACTCCAAACCCTGAGATTTTGCCCATTCACCGGCGGCGGGAACCACATCGACAGCCAGCACGACCTTGACCTTTGCGCTGTCCTTCAACATCCCGATCATGGTTTTGCCCCACCAGCCCAAGCCAACAACCGCCAGATTCAACTGGCCAGTCTCTGAAAAACCTGCCTTCTTGATCACAATGAATCCTCCAAGTCAATTTTGGTTGCTGCGAGAAACTTTGCTCTCTTAATGTTAAAGATTGCCTTCAGCGAATGATGCGCGCGCTACGCTTTCTTCGACGCAATCAGTTGGTTGGGATGAACTAAAGCCATTGTGCCGATACCGACTATCGGGAGCGGCATTAGTTCGGTGAAAGCAGCGCCGCCCCAGCAGAATCTATTTACGCGTTCTGCAGGGGAAGCGCTCTGGAACATCTAGTTCGTGAAGCTTGATGCGACCAACATCGTAGCCGCTCCCGGTTTAACGACCGGCCAGTGTGGGCTCGCCGGCCTTTACGCCAAAAATATTGCACGCATTTTCAGTTAGAACAGCTTTAAGCTGCGCAGGCGTTAGTCCTGCGCCCTTGACGAAATCTACCGGCGCAAACTCTGCCATATCAAATGCATAGTCCGTGCCCAACATCACATGGTCGGCTCCGGCCAGGTCCACGAGGAACCGCAACTGCTTATCCATGAAAACGATGGTGTCGAAATACAACTGGTGCATGTATTTTTCCGGGGATTTAACACCATTGACCTTCGGTTCGCTACGAACTTCATACCCATGCTTCAGTCGCCCGATCTGGTACGGGAAGAATCCGCCACCATGTGTGAAGGCAACCTTCAACTTGGGGCAGTGGTCCAGTACACCGCCAAAAATCAAACTGGCAAGCGTCATCGCCGTATCCAGCGGATTACCGTAAAGATTGGTCAAATAGTATTTAGTGAACATCTCCTTGGCGCCGACATAGTAGGGATGAAACAGGATAAATACATTGAGATCTTCACACTCTTTGAAGAAGGGCAGGAACTTGGGGTCATCGAATTGGACGCCTCCCACGTTGGAGCCGATCTGAATCGACCTGAAACCCAAATCCTTCACGCACCGGCGCAGTTCGGCAATCGCCAGGCTAACATCCTGCATGGGTAAGGTACCCATTCCCACGAACTTGTCAGGGCGCTCCTTGGTCAAATTGCAGATCGCGTTGTTGGTCATCTGGGCCACTTCCAGACCTAGTTTAGGCTCAGCCCAGTAGTAGAAGAGTGTAGGAGATGCGGACACAGCAGCCATGTCCAGCTTGGCATGCTCCATATCGGCGAGCCGGGCTTTAGTGTCGTGAAAGCCAGGTGAGAGTGGATAGCCATAACCCTGGTCGTGAAGTATCCAAGGTTCGTCACCTTTTTTGATTAGCTTGGCCTGCAATCCCGAACCGGGTTTGGAAATTGCGTCAACGTATTCTTGTGGAATGAAATGGGAGTGCATGTCGAAATTCATGGTTTATCTCTCAGAGTTTGGATTATCCACCTGTCAGAACTAAAAGCCCTACGGTTCTCAGCTGTATCTCTTATCCACGCTGGACCCGTCGAACCAGTCAAACTGGTCGCTGGTTGTTTTCACAATGATACTCTTTACTTCCGTGTAGTCTTTATAACACTCGATACCGTTTTCCCGGCCAATACCGCTATCTTTGTAACCTCCCCACGGGGACGCCGGATGAATTCTATGGTGGTCGTTGATCCAGATCACTCCGGCTTCAAGCTTTTCCGCTACCCTATGAGCCCGGCGAAGATCGTTCGTCCAGACGGCCATCCCCAATCCAAACTCGGTACCGTTTGCGATCGCAATCGCGTCTTCCTCGGACTTGTATTTCATCAGGCAGACCACAGGCCCGAAGATCTCCTCCTGCGCCACAGTCATATCATTTGTCACATCGGACAGAACCGTTGGACTGACGTACCAGCCCTCGGGTGGCAATGGAGCCGATCCATAGGCTAACGTAGCGCCTTCCCGAACACCGGTCTCGATGTACTCCATGACCCGTTTTCGGTGGCGTTCCGAAATCAAGGGTCCAATATCAGTGTTGGGATCGGAGGGATGGCCGACGCGCAGCGTCTTCACCTTGTCAACAAAGGCTTCCACAAACCGGTCGTACAGTGCTTCTGACACGATAATTCGCGCGCCTTGTACGCAGGTTTGCCCGGCCGCAATGTAGCCCGCGAACACCGCCCCGTTCACGGCAGACACGAAATCTGCATCGTCGAAGACGACTACCGATGCCTTTCCTCCCAATTCAGCGGCCACTCTGATCAGATTACTTCCGGCGCAAGCGGCGACTCCCCGCCCCGTCGCGGTTCCGCCGGTCAGGTCAACCTTGCTCAGGGCCTTGTGCTCAGACAGCGCTTTTCCGGCAATCGCTCCGAGTCCGTGGACCACGTTCACAATTCCATCCGGAATGCCACTCTCCCAGATAAGTCCGGCCAGAAGATTGACGGTCAAGGGAGCCAGTTCTGACGGTTTGATAACAACCGCATTTCCTGCAGCCAGTGCCGGGGCCAGTTTCTTTGCCAATATCAGCAGCGGATGGTTATAAGGTGTAAGAAGTCCTACCACTCCCAGTGGCTCCCGGCGAACGAAGTTCAAATACCCGGGACCGAACGGTGGCATCGTATCTTCCAGAGTCTCTGCCACGCTGGCGAAATAGTCGTACCACTCGGGTAGACGCCCTAGCTGGGCTCGCATTTCGCGGATAGGACGCCCGGTTATGCGACTCTCCACCTCGACCAGGGTTGTCATGTTCTCCCGGATCTTCGCTGCAAGGGCGCGCAGTCTGGTAACGCGATAGGGTACGCTGCTGCGCCAAGGTGATTCCCTAAAAGCGTGCTGCGCGGCCTGAACTGCCAGTTCCACGTCCTCCGCCGTACTATTTGCGATCTGTGCTACTGCTCGCCCGCTTTCCGGACTGATCAACGGGATATACTCACCCGAAACGCTCGGAACGAATTTGCCGTTGATGAATTGATCACATTGCTGCACTTGTGGAAGGACTTCGGAACTCATACATCTACCCCCAAGGAAAACTTAGGATTCGCAGCCGAACATCAATATTAGTTCAATCACAAAAGCTTATGAAAACGCCTGGTTCTATGTCACCGACATTCCGGGGGGTGGTCTTCACGCTTTAACACTTGAGGAACAATTCCCGCCACTTTAGGCTCATAGAGTTCTACTCCGTAAATACCCCTAAGTCCAAGTCTTGGCTTGACTTTTGCACAGAAAATAGGCATCGTTTCAAGGGTTCCCTAAACTGGTGGGTAAGGCTCCTTCGGACAGCCGGGGCGAGGACGGTAGTTTGTGCCGTTCGCGGCGGTTGTTTCCATTCGTGCCATCGCGACTTCATGATGCCAGACGGAACATTATTTGAGAGGAGTATCTTTGTGACTTTTGACGAGCTTTTTGCAAGGCTAGAACAATCAAAGCTTACCCGTAATCATTACAAACTGATCACCGCGGCAGTCCTTGGGGACATGCTCGAGTTCTTTGATTATTTCATCATCGGATTTGTCCTATCCTTTATCGTTGTGCCCTGGCATCTGAGCTTTGCTGCTACGGCAATCGTGCTTTTGAGCGCAGGCGTAGGCAGTCTTCTCGGTTCCTTCTTCTTCGGTTATCTCGCAGATCGCTTCGGTCGAATGAAGGTGTGCTTCATTACGATCGCGACCTTCACCATACCCAGCGCTTTCATGTACTTTACTCCGGAAGGCAACTGGATTTACCTGACTGTGTTCCGATTCATCGTCGGGTTTGGCGTGGGCGGGTTGTATTCCGTTGATCTGCCGCTTGTGCAAGAATTCATGCCTACCCGCGTCCGAGGCGTTGTCGGTGGGGTTGTGACTGCTCTGATCCCAGCGGGAACCTTACTCGGAAGCTTCTGCGCAGCCTTTTTAACCCCTGTAGTTGGCTGGAGAGGATTGTTCCTCATTGGTCTGGCGCCGGCTGCAGTTGCTATCCTGTTCCGGCTGTGGATGCGTGAGTCGCCACGATGGCTCATCTCGCAGGGACGTTATGAGGAAGCAGTCAAGTCCATCAGTTGGGCGCTAGAGGAAAATATTGATCCCAAAACGGTGACTTTAGGCAAGACCGTTAAACTGGCGCAACCGGCCTTCCGCGAGATCTTCAATTATCCACGGAGCGTTTCCGTTTCCTGGATTACAAGTTTCTTCCAGTCCATCATGGATTACGGATTTGTTCTGTGGGGACCAACGCTTCTCGTCCTGGTGTTGAAGATTCCTGCCACCAAGGCAGCGAAGATGTTCATGGCGGTGGCTTGCGCCAGCATCGTCGGCAAATTTGTCTGGGCGTACCTGTCGGAAGTTATTGGCCGCCGGTATTCCGGAATGTTGATTGGGGTCGGGTCTATGATCACTTGTCTGATCGTGTCTCACTTCTACAACAGCTACTTGTTCGGTGTCCCCGTGATCTTCCCGGCGTTCATGATCATGTATGCCTTCATTAACGGCGGATGGTCGATTACTGGACCCTACTCTGCCGAGATCTGGCCTCAGCGCTTGAGAGCTAGCGGCATGGGCTCTGCTTACGGCATTGGCGGACTGGGAAGAATCATGGGCCCAATGGTGTTGGCAGTGTTCGCGGGGAGCAGCAACCTTGTTACGCCTAAGGCGACACTCAATGCGGTTGGACCGGCCTTTACCTTCTTCGCGTTCTGCGGAGTATTGCTGATGGTTACCTTCATCTTCGGACTTGAAACCAAGGGTAAGAGTGTTGCCCAGATCGAGGAGATGATCGGCACTCAGGCGTCTCGAAAAGCCGAAGCTGCTGCTGCAGGCGACTGACGCAATCCGATAACAACAACAATTTCCGGACGGGGTGCATTTCCGCCCCCGTCCGGATTCTCTTTAGCGGGCTGGAAATGGACCCAGACTGAATCTGCGTTTTTCCATCCGGTACGAAAAAAGGGACTGATGTATGAGTAAGGACTTCAAAATCCTGGGAACACACACACCTGCCGCGCCCTATTCGGTCAATGAGCATTACCAACGGTTCAATCAGAAGTACAACATGATTTGGCAAGGTGAGTGGAATCCAGCCCGTGCTCACCTCTCCGACGAACAACTGTACTTATCGAGAGCCGATAAGGTGCGCAGGAATGCGCCGGGATTTACCCGGCTGGATTGGGCTTATTTTTCTGCATTGGTCGCCAATCTCTCCGCGTCAAACTTCGTGATTAATCGCGCCGATTATGGAGGTACATCGTGGAGCCCCAAGGCCCGGCAGGGCCTGTACAAGGGAATCGACGGTCTCCCCGAGTGGAGCTGTGAACCTGCCAAAATCACAAATATCCTGAAAAGCCTCGCACGCACGCTTGGTGGCGACGATGCGGGAGCATGTCTTCTCGACCGGCGCTGGGTCTACTCCAATTACTACGACGTTCCGACACAAGAGGCTTTTCCCATTCGTTTCAGCGACGAACCGGGGTATGAAAAATATGACAAGCCCGGGATGGCCGAAGACAAGTCGCTGGTCATTCCTGCGTCCATGAAATATGTGCTGGTTGTAATTCACGAGATGGAATCGGAGGGAATCGCGACGGCACCGGCGCTTACCCACATGGCGACCACCTGGCATTCCTATTCGAATATCGGATTTACGACGCAGGCGATTGCCGAGTTTATACGTGGGCTGGGCTATAACGCCATTCCGAGCGCGAACGATACCGCTCTGAACATTCCCTTGGCCATTGATGCAGGTATGGGGGAACTTGGCCGGAATGCGAAGCTGATTCACCCTGTCTTCGGACCCCGCTGTCGAATTTCCAAGATCATCACGGACCTGCCCCTTGTACCTGATACCCCCATCAGTTTCGGAGTCACCGCATTCTGTGATAGCTGCAAGAAATGCGCAAGACATTGTCCCGCGAATGCCGTCTGCGATGGAGAGCGTACTTACGAGCAGGTAGGTGAGTTCAATTCCAAGGGTGTTCTGTGTTGGCCGCTGAACCACGCTCAATGCAGGGAATACTGGGTCAAGGCCGGAACGAATTGCGGTCTCTGCATCCAGAATTGCCCGTACAACAAACCTCGCGGCGCGAGCCACTGGCTGGTTAAATCGGTGATTTCCACTTTGCCTATTCTGAATCGCGCAATTGTGCGTGCTGATGATCTGCTCGGGTACGGCAAGCCGCTGCCTTCCACGCGGTTCTGGGAAAAGTTTGCACGTCGGCATGAACAGTGACGGAAAGCTATTCAGAAGGTTGCTGCACTTTCAGGAGATGGTTATGAGTGACGGTAATGAGTCGATTTTGAACCTGGAGCAGGAGGTTGTTCGTGCCGTCAGCGACATCAAAGAGTTTTCCGCCTGTTGTCCATCGCTGGGGCTGTGCACGGCGATCTGCCCGCTGAAAGTGACGGTGGAGGACGGCCGGATCACGCATATCACCAATCATCCTGACTACGCTTGCTGCGTGCAGGGACACGCCCAACGTTCGGCCGTTGATGACCCAAACCGCCTGAAGTATCCGATGAAACGCGTTGGGGAGCGAGGCGAAGGTAAGTTTGAACGCATCTCCTGGGATGAGGCGATCAGCCTCTATGCCGGAAAAATCCAGGAGATCGGCGGCAAATACGGCAATCAAGACATCCTGTTTTATTCCGTACGTGGGACCATGGGCCTTGCCCGGTTGGCGGCGAAGACCCGGTTCGTGAATGTGATGGGCGGCATGGCGTCGATCTGGGGATCGCTATGCATTTCGAATAAATTCCTTGCCGCTCCGATGATGTATGGCACGATGAACACCGAGAGCGATCTCGATACCATCAAGGATTCGAAGCTGGTAATCATCTGGGGCTACGGTTTCGCCGATAGCAACCGGCGGGTCGATTTCGCTGGCCAAGGCATGCGGATCATGATGGATGCCCGCGAAAGAGGGGCGCGCATCGTCGTGATCGACCCTTTCTTTTCGCAGACGGCAGAAAAGGCCGACGAGTGGATTCCGATCATGCCCGGAACCGATGGTGCAATGGCGCTGGCCATGGCCAACGTGATCATCAATCGCAATCTCTATGACAAGGATTTTGTGGCTCGGCACGTGTCCGGTTTCGAAGAATTCAAGCAGCACGTGCAACAGTACACCCCGGCATGGGCGGCCGGGATCACCGGAGTACCGGAGAAAGTGATCACCGATCTTGCCGTCGAATATGCCACCCAACAGCCATCGGCACTGTTCCCAGGAGATGGTCCATCGCGCTCGGGTCGCGATCCCTCGCAATGGGTTCTCGCCTGTGGCGCGCTAGCGGCGATAACCGGGAGCGTAGGCAAGCCCGGCACGAATGCCACTGCGGGGTTTGGTTTCAAGAAGGGGATTGGAATCGGAGATCTCGGCGCTGCAGAAAAGAATAAGGTGTCACTCCAGATCAATGAGTGCCAGGTTGCCGACGCGATCCTCTTCGGCAAGGCGTTACAACCGGACGGTAAGATCGCACCCGCCTCGCTCCGTATGCTGATTGTGCATGGCGCGAGCGTAATCAACCAGGCAGGCGACTCGAACAAGATCGTCAAGGCGTTGAAGAAGCTCGACTACATCATTTGCGCCGAGCAGTACATGACTCCGTTCGCGCGGTATGCAGACCTTTTGCTACCGGCGACCACGATCTTCGAAGGAAATGACTGCGGATACTACTCGCAGGCAGGCCACGTCATGGTGTACAGCGAAAAGTGCATCGAACCGATGTACGAGTGCCGCTCCGATCTCGATATGTGGGCCGCCGTCGCCGAGCGCATGGGAGTTGGCGCGGAATTCCATTCCGACTGGAAAGACGTGGACTGGATTCGCGAGACCTTGAAAGCCTCAGCGGATGTACCTCACCTCGCCGACGTTACCCTCGAACGCCTGCAACAGGAAAAAGTGATATTCGTGGGTCCACGGCCCTTCATCCCGTTCCAGGAGCAAGTCGAAGAGGGCAAGCCTTTCCCGACTAAATCCGGCAAGATCGAACTTTACTCACAACAGATGAAGGATAAGGGCCTGCCGCCGCTGCCGACCTACAACGACGACTTCGAACATGCCCGCCACCCGCTCGCGGGCAAGTATCCGCTTACCATCTGTACGCCCCACTCGGTAGCCTGGTTGCACAGCCGTTCCAACAATCGCTGGGTGAATGAGCTCTATCCCGTCGAAGTATTTATCAATCCCGCCGATGCCGCCAAGCGCGGAATTGAGGCCGGAGATAGCGTGCAGATTTTCAATGACCGCGGCGTAATCGAACGCAAGGCTAACGTCAGCGAGCGCGTACCCGCTGGTGTAATCGCCATGCATCAGGGCCCGTGGTACAAACCGGGAACGGACGGTGTTGACCGCGGTGGCGGGGTAAACACGCTGACCAATGACACCATCGATAGCGTCGGTGGCGCAGGCACTTATAACGGCGTTTTAGTGGACGTGACGAAGGCGTAGGGGAGAGCGGAATGTCAACGACACAATATGGATTTTATTACGATGCAGATCGCTGTATTGGCTGCCGCGCCTGTGTGTTTGCCTGCAAGGATCGGAATAACAATGAGGCGGGCGAGTCCCTCTATTGGCGTCGAGTGACGACCGTGGAATCGGGCAAGGTTCCCAATCTACGTTTGTCGAACCAATCGCTCTCCTGCAATCATTGCGCCGAGCCAGCGTGCGTATCTGTGTGCGTGTCCAAGGCGCTCTCCAAGCGCTCCGAAGATGGCATCGTCGTGGTTGATGAGTCCAAGTGTATCGGCTGCAAAGCTTGCGGCGAGGCGTGTCTTTATGGAGTTCCGCAGTACGGGACCGATGGCAAGATGCAGAAGTGCGATCTGTGTCTGGATAATATCAAGCAGGGCAAGAAAGCCGAATGTGACGCCGCGTGCACGGGAGACGCACTTTACGCCGGCCCGCTGAACGAACTTGCCCGTACCTGGGCGGAGAAGTCTCCAGAGATGCTGGCCGGGCCAGGTCATCCATCCCTGCTGCTCCCGAAGTCAAAATAGGACATACGTGTACTGGATTTGAACGGAACCCAGAACCCGGCTACTTAGTTGCAGCCGGTTTCTGGCGGCGAAGACGATTACGCGAATGTGGCAGTGGACCTTCACAGTTGCGACGAACCGCAATCAATTCCGCGACTACCGAGACGGCAATTTCTTCAGGCGTCACTGACCCCAGTTGCAGCCCGATAGGCGCATACACTCGGTCAAAGCTCTCGTGAGGAATGCCTTCTTTCTCAAGCTGTTCAAAGATGCCAAGCACTTTTCTGCCCGAGCCAATCATGCCTATGTAGCGCGCTTTGCTATCGACCGCCCAGCGCAGAACGCGCATATCGTGCCGGTGTCCACGCGTGACAATCGCAATATAGGAGCTGTCCGGAGGGTCCAGTTGTGACATCACCAAGTCCATGTCTCCGGACTGAATGTCTAAGGCGTCAGGAAATCGTTCGCGGTTGGCGAAAGCCTCTCGATCATCAATCACCACCACATCAAAGCCTGCGATCAGCGCAACCCGGTAGATGTTGAAACCCACATGGCCCGCGCCGAAGATATATAACACAGGTGAGGGAATGACCGGTTCAACGAATACCTGGAGCGAGCCACCACAGACGAGACCCGTGTCGTCATCAGGGTGCTGATTAAGATCGAAGTTGAAGCTCCTCGGCTTTTCATCTTTCATGACTTCCATCGCCCCTTTGCAGACATCATTTTCCACGCAACCGCCACCTATCGTGCCCAGAATCGAGCCGTCGTCGCGAACCAGCATTTTGGCCGCAGCCGTCGACGGAATGGAGCCCCGGACATTCACGATGGTTGCTAAAGCCGAGCGCCTTCCCTGGCGCCTGAGGTTGCATATCTCGGTATAAATATCCATTGTCATGCTCTCTCCATAAGTATTTCAGAGATCCAAATCACTCGTGAGTGACGACTCTTTGTGAGCTCGAAAAGAAAGGCGATGCTTCGCGCAATTTGCGCACTGTTTCGGGCAGGACGGCGATCAGATAGTCAATGTCCTGCGCCGAGTTCGTCTTGCCAATGCTGAAGCGCAAACTGGAGCGCGAACGTTCGCCACTAAGCCCCATTGCCATCAGAATGCTGGAGGGCTCCTCTTCGCCCGATGTACAGGCAGCGCCTCGCGACGCGGCCACTCCACGTTCATTCAAGGCAATGACAAGCGAATCTCCTCCGACATGATCAAAGTATATATTGGAGGTATTCGAGACCCGAGGGCCTCCCGCGCCGTTCACGCCGGTCTCCGGAATCTGCTCCAGCACCGCCGCCTCCAACTTATCGCGCCAAAGACCAATGCGTTCCACCGAGCCCTCGCTCAGCCCTCGCCCTGCAATTTCGCAGGCGCAGCCGAGGCCAACGATTCCTGGGATGTTTTCCGTTCCGGAGCGCCGTCCGCTCTCCTGGCGGCCCCCGTAACTCTGGGGGCGGAGCGGAGTTCCGCGCCGCACAAACAGCGCACCCGTTCCTTGTGGTCCGTGAATTTTATGCGCGGTAATCGTCAACAGATCGCAGCCGATCCGCTCAACGTTGATGGGGACCTTCCCCGCAGCCTGCACTGCGTCAGTGTGGAACCACACATCGGCTTCCTTTGCAATCTGTCCAATCTCCTCTACTGGTTGCAGGACTCCCGTCTCATTGTTCGCCATCATGATTGAAATGAGCTTTGTATTCGGGCGCAACGCCTTGCGAATTTCAACCGGGTCAACCTGCCCGCTGGAGTTCACCCCAATCCGCGTTACGTGACATCCGATGCGCTCCAGATGGAGGCAGGTCTGCAAGATTGCACTATGCTCAATTGCGGAGGTGATGACGTGGTCGCCGGGTGCAACCATTCCGAGTAGCGCAAGGTTGTCGCCTTCGGTCCCACTGCTGGTGAATATGATCTCCGTAGTTCGGCAGCCAAGCAGATTTGCCACGGACGTGCGCGCTTGTTTCAGGGCCACAATCGTACGGTGTCCGCACTCGTGAAGCGATGACGGATTGCCGAATTGCTCCGAGAAGTACGGAAGCATCGCTTCCAGCACCTCCGGTAACACCGGAGTCGTAGCGTTGTTGTCCAGATATACGATTGCCATCGTCTCCTACTGATCCTTCGATATCCCTTCAAGACCCTCTGCTTCGAGCGAACCGTCTATTACGGAATTGAGTTCAACGCCGAGCCGACCCTCAATCTCGTGGGCGATTGCCTCGGCCGCCGTACGTCGGCGCGTCGCTGCAGCCAGCGCGCTTGGATCCTCCCGAAAGCGCTCTGCAGAACGATGAAAGCGCTCCTCAAGTGTCACTACTCTTTCGCCGCTTACCAGTTTGTCTGCAAGATAAACGATCGCTGCCTCGTCCACCTTGTGCTCCGTGAACGGATAATCAGTATGGAGCGCAACCACATCTGCAACCTCGTCGAACTCAAGGTCTCGCAGGATTTGTGCCCCAGCACCTGCGTGGCTGGGCTTGCCTTTCGCCACATCGTGTAAAAGCCCGCCAGCTCTCGCCAAGAGAGGTTCCACAAGGCCGCCGCTCTTTGCCAGGGCTACAGCTATTCGATGCGCCACATCCGCGACAATGCGCGAGTGTCTTGCGACTCGCGCCTCTGTCTGATACTCCGCCAAGATGGCTTCGCATTCCACCGCACTCGGGATCTCGTGGTGGATTGCAAGCTCCCGAATGCTGACGAGTTCATCGGGCGTGTCCATATCCCGATGAATCGCCTCATCCGGCACGAAGAGATCGCAGGCCCTGGCTTCGTGGGATGCCAGAAGGGTGGAGAGCTTCGCGTCCGACCCCATCCTCAACCCTCCGGCTAAAACGGTGCATGAGATTAACGGCGGGTGACCGCGGCGTTTCTGGAAAACGGGGTACACGATATCTATGTTTCCCTTTTTCGCGGCGTAGCAATCGGCTAATCGCCGGATCGTGTTTGCTCTCACCAGGGGAATGTCGGCAGGAATTACGAAGCTGGCATCAGTGCCGGCTGGCAGAGCGGCCACTCCCGCGCACACGGATGAAAACATGCCCTGATCGAAATTGGGATTCAAAACGCATTTACCACCTGCCGCCTCAACTATGGGCCGCAGTTCATCCGCACGATGCCCGAGCACGACGAGTACCTCAGGAATTCCGACGGACACAAACGAGCGCACGACGGCTTCCACAGCCGTGCTGCGGCCCACCGACAGCAGGGGCTTGAGTTTTCCCATGCGCGAAGAGTAGCCCGCGGCGAGAACGATCGCAGCCAGTTTTGGCCGGGGCTCGACGAGAGAACTGTGACTGGTGGCTGAGGTCATATCACGATCCGTGGGCATTTCAAACTTCGACCCAATGTTTACAGTACCATTATCGTAAGAAGAAGAGTTCCTCACAGGATGCCGCGCGCTTTGTAATCTGTGGCTTGCGGACCTGCCATGACTCGTCATAGTGATTCTCCGCTGTGCGAGTCGTCACCTCAGATAGTGCGGTTAGTCACATATTTCCGGAGCGTCTCCAAACACAATCAAAGTTGCCCTTCGCGATCATAAAACTCGCGGGGGTATCCCCGGAAGAATGCCGGGGGATTATCGCCCAGCGCTGATGTTTGTACACCAACTCCGGAACTGTTCCAGCTGTGGTTTTTGCTGGGCACGCTGGCCGCACATGATCGAGCTTGCTTCATCAATCGTTCTTGGAAATAGTGCAGAATTTCCGGAATCCGTTCAGGAAGTAAGCTCCGGTATCATTCGGCTGCTCAATTTTCCACCCATAGGAGTGGACAAAGATGCTACTCAACACCTTTGAATACCTCAAGCCGACGAACTTGAGCAACGCCTTAGAGGTCCTCGACGACCTCAAAGACAAGAACATGCAGGTATTGGCTGGAGGAACTGATCTGATCCCTTGGATGAGGGCCAGAGTCAAGGAAGTCGATCATCTCGTCGACCTCGCAGATGCGGGTTTGAATCACATCGTTTTTGATCACGACCAAGCCAGAATTGGCGCCACCGTAACCTTCGCGGAGATCTTCGCGGATCCAGAAGTACGGTTGAAACTGCCGGCCATTGCCGAAGCTGCCGGAGTTGTGGGAGCGGTGCAAACTCGCAACCTGGCTACCCTTGGCGGCAATCTGTGCTCAGCCATACCTTCCAGCGACGGAGCTCCTGCTCTGCTGGTACTTGGCGCCTCGTTGCGCTTGCAGTCGAAGAACAACGATCGGCTTGTCCCTATCGAGCAGTTCTTCCTTGGCCCCCGCCGCACGGTATTGCAACCCGGCGAAGTGCTGACCGAAATCGTAGTTCCCTTGCGCGAAGACTTCACGGCGAGTTTCCTGCGCCAGGGGCGGCGTAAGGCGCTGACCTTGTCAATCGTGAACTCCGCGGCAGGCTTTGCCATGGACGGCCAAAAGATTTCAGAAGCTCGCATCGCCCTCGGAGCAGTAGCGCCCATTCCTCTTCGAGCGACTAAGGCAGAGCAATTCCTGCTGGGGAAGAAGATCACATCGGAATTGTTTGCCGAAGCGGCTGCCGTTGCAGCCACGGAGATCTCCCCAATCAGCGACCTGCGGGCTTCAGCCGACTACCGGCGCAAAATCAGCATGGTGCTTGTACGCCGTGCCCTGGAAAATGCCCTCGCAAGACAGAAGCCTAAGGCTGATGCTCAGACGGTGGGTGGAGGTGTTCGATGAAAAAGAACATAAGCCTGAAGGTTAACGGTAAGCAGTATTCCCTGGAAGTCGATGCAAAAGACATGTTGCTACATGTCATCCGAGAGAAAATTGGGCTGACCGGCACAAAGGAAGGCTGCGGCACGGGAGAGTGCGGTGCCTGCACGGTGCTGCTCGACGGTACCCCCGTGAATTCCTGTCTCTATCTAGCCATCCGGGCGGATGGCAAGGAGATTCTCACCATCGAGGGTCTTGGTACTCCAGCCCATCTGCATCCCTTGCAGCAGGCATTCATCGACAATGCGGGCGTCCAATGCGGTTTTTGTGCTCCGGGCATGTTGCTCTCGGCCAAGGCGCTGCTGGATAAGAATCCGAATCCCACCGAGCACGAAATTCGCGTGGGGATCGCCGGCAACATCTGCCGGTGCAGTGGCTATGTGAAGATCGTCAAGTCCGTGAAGCAGGCAGCTGCCGAACTTCAGCAGCCTGAGCACGAGGGGAGCTATAAGTAATGGGTTACAGTGTGATCGGAAAGAGTTTCCCCAGAAGCGATGCCTTGCAGCAGGTCACCGGCACGTCGCAGTACGGTTCAGACGTTTTTCGTCCGGACATGTTGCACGCATTGGTTTTGCGCAGCCAGCACGCCCACGCGAAAATACTGAAGATTGACACCTCTGCAGCGGAAAAACTGGCCGGAGTGAGGGCTGTCATCACCAGCAAAGACGTACCGGTGAACCGATTCGGCTTCTCCCACCAGGACCAGCCGCTATTGGTCGACGATAAGGTTCGGCATTACGGAGACGCCGTAGCCGCCATCGCCGCAGATACGTGGGAGGCGGCTGAGGAAGGCTTGCGCCTGATTAAAGTGGATTACGAGCCGTTGCCTGCGGTTTTCGATCCGATAGAGGCGATGAAGCCGGAATCGGTAAATATCCACGGCACCAGCAACACGGCATCCCATCTCAAGATTCGTACCGGAGATGTAGAGCAGGGTTGGAAGGATTCCGAGGTCATCTTCGAGGAGAAGATTTCCACGCAGATGGTGGAACATGCGCACATCGAACCGCATGCCGCATACGCCGAAATGTTGCCCACTGGCGAACTGCTGGTTATGTCCTCCGTGCAGCGTCCGTTCCTGATCGCCTCCGACATGGGCAAACTCCTGAATATACCGATGAATAAGATCAGGGTCGTTTGCACGGCGATCGGTGGCGGTTTTGGTGGCAAGAACGAAGTGACGATTGAGCCTATACTTGCCCTTCTGGCCATGAAGAGCGGCAAGGCAGTCAAGATGGCTTTCACTCGCGAAGATGAGTTTATATCTTCCACAGTGCGTCATCCCTACCTCCTCAAATACAAGACTGGGCTGAAAAAAGACGGCACCCTGGTGGCCCGGCAAGTGGAGATCATCAGCGATAGCGGGGCATATGTCTCCTGGGGCGAATCTACGTTGACCAAGGCCTGCGTTCATGCTGCCGGTCCATACCAGATTCCTCATGTTCGCATCGACGGCTATGTGGTTTACACCAACAACCCGGTCGGTGGAGCAATGCGCGGCTTCGGAGTAACCCAGCTTGGGTTTGCGTACGAAGTTCACATGGATACAATCGCCGCCGAGCTTGGATTGGATCCGTTGCAGTTCCGATTCAAGAATATGCTGCTTGACGGCTGTGCGCTGCCGACCGGGCAGGTGGTAGAAACCATCACCGTCTCAGAGTGCCTCGAGCGCGCCGTGGAAATGTCTGGCGCCTGGAAAGGCGATTTCAAAAAAACAGTGGAGCAAGGCTGGGAATCCGAGGTCAAGGCACTATGAAGAAAAGAGGCAGAGGTGTTGCCGCAATGTTTTACCCGAATGGCTTTACCTCCTACCCCAACCCGGGAACGGCTTTTCTGAAAGTCAATCAGGATGGTAGCGCCAATCTGTGGATCGGTACTGCCGATTTAGGTCAGGGTTCCACCACGGTTATGGCGCAGATCGCCGCCGAGGAACTGGGCATCGAGTACGACAAGATCACGGTAGTGACCGCCGATACCAAACTGACGCCATTCGATTTAGGGACCGTGGCCAGCCGCGTAACTTACATCGTTGGTAACGCCGTGAAGCAAGCGGCAGCACAAGCGAAGCAGATTCTGTTCGAGGTGGCCGCCGAGGATCTGGCTGTCAGTGCGGCAGGGTTAGCCGCTAGCCAGGGGTTCATCTACGTCGACGGCTTCCCCGAGCGCAGAATCGCCATCAGTGCAGTTGCCCAGAAGGCTTGCATGGGCAAGGGACGTCCTCCGTTGGGCACGGGTAGTTTCAATCCGGTGACTACTTTGCTGGATAAAGAGACTGGCCACGGCAAACCGTACGGAACCTATGTTTTCGGCGCGCAGGTGGCAGAGGTGGAAGTCGACACCGAAACCGGCGAGGTCGAGATCATCAAGATCACTGCAGTGCATGATTGCGGCACGGCGATCAATCCCCGGTTCGTTGAAGGACAAATCGAGGGCGGAGTCGCTATGGGAGTAGGCTTTGGGTTGATGGAGGAGATGGTCGTGAATAAAGGCCAGATTCGCAACAAGCAACTCACCGACTACATTGTTCCCACGGCTTTGGATGTGCCCCCGATTTTGAGCGGCATCGTGCAACGTCCCGAACCGACCGGACCCTTCGGGGCCAAGGGAATCGGCGAACCATCCTTGCTGCCCACGGCTCCGGCGATCGTCAATGCCATTCAGGATGCGGTTGGCGTGCGTATCCGAGACTTGCCTGCAACGCCGGAGAAGATTCTCAGGGCTCTGCAGGAGAAGGAACAACTCCAAGCGGTATAAGCGAAGACCTGTGTAACGCGTATGAATAAAAGCGGCTCGAAGCCTAAGTTTCGAGCCGTTTTTTTGTTCCAGATTCAATGGCTGCTAAAATCGGAGGCTACTGCTCGGGGCGGTCGAAGTTACGCGAAAGGAAGATCAAGCTGCATGGCGAAAGCGAAAGAATTTAGGGTAACGGTCGAAGACAAACCGGGGGCTCTGGGGTCATGCTGTATCGCGCTGTCGGAGCGTGGCGTAAACATTCTGGCTTTTCAGTCGTTCGTGGAGCAGGGCGAGAGTCTGGCTCGCTTTGTCGTGGACGACCCAGATAACGCTCTCGTAGTGCTGCGCGGTCTGCATGCGAATTTCGAGCAGGACGACGTCGCTGTAGTCAGGTTGGAACATCGTCCGGGCGAGTTGGGACGCGCTGCACTGCGCCTTGGCGAACACAAGGTCAACATCAACTACTCTTACTGTGGCATGGAACCGGGTTCGACGCAGCCGCTTGTCGTATTCGGAGTCGATCAGGTTACCAAGGCGTCGGCAGTACTGGACGAGCTCGCAGCCAAGTAAACAGCCGAAGAAGGGCTGATCAATTTGGTGCCTGGTGCCCCATATCTGCCACTGTTAGCAGATGTGGGACGTTCTCAGTGAGCCGTCTAAGTTCTCGGCGTTGCCTGTTTTGGAATCCACTCTTCGTCATCGCTGTCCTCTGACATCAGACCGGCTCTGCTCAACAGGCGATAGAGAGCGGCAGTGCCACCTGCTCCGTCCTGCCTGCCGGCGATTTTCCCGTCGCGATCGATTACCACGTAGAGCGGAAAGCCCTTCGTCTCAAACATTGCGGGAAGATTAGTGTCATCGTTGAGCACGACTCTGCATGAGCGAGGACTCTCCTCAAGATACTTCCGTACCGTCTTCTTGGATTCCCCGACATTTACAGCCAGTACGATCAACCCTTTCGAGGCCAGGTCCTTCTGAACAGCATCCACCAACGGCTGTTCACGGCGGCAGTAAGGACACCACGTCGTCCAGAACTGCAGCAGCACGACCTTCCCTTTAACAGATTGGTTGTCGAAGGATTCACCGCTAAGAGTCTTTGCCCTGAAGCGCGGGGCCGACTCGCGCTCGCCTGACTGAGCAGCCAGCGTAGTTACTAATAGTCCCAGCGTTACAAACAGCCCAGCCCAGGAAACCAAGCGCCGGAATGCTCCACGGGTTATCACCATGCGAGCAAATATAGCACGCGAATCCGCGTACCCTCTGAATTAAACATTGGCCTGGCAAACCACTGTCCACACCGTTCGGAGCTTGCCGGTAGCCAGTGCATCGGCAAGCCAACGGGCTTGTTACAACTTAGCGAGTCGCTATACAGCTGGCATGGTGCTCCATTAAGCGATTGACCATGTTGTGATCGCCGTCGAATTTCAGCTCGACAGCTTCGGTTTCAAGTTCCAGGTTGGCTCTCGATTTCAACTCTGGAACGAGCGCTTCGGATACGAATAGTTTCTCCAGGTGCAGCGTGTTCGGAATGATTATCATCCGCAGATCCTTCGCTGCGACGCGCCCCAGACTCGCGATGGCCATCTCGATCGTTTCTTTTTCCGTGGAAAAATGCAAAGGAGTAAAACCCCGCTGCACAAAGCCAGTTGTCAGGATATTGAGGTAAGTGGATTTGAAATCTACCTTGTCGACAAGCTTCTGGGTCACGAAATCGGCCAACCCAAAACCATTCGCATTGCCGTGGGACTCCTCGGAAAGGTCCAACAACACAACGCGCCTGATCGCGGGCTTTTCGGGCTCCGGTTCACCTTGTATCCGGAAGCGGCCAACAATGTTGGTATCAATGCCGGTCCCGCTGTAGTTCTTGCCGGTTTCTTCAATCACCAAAACGTCGAGTTCGTCGGTGGGCAGCCGCGGCATCAGTTCCAGGGCCCGGGCGAGAAGCTTCGGCTCTTCCTCGACGAAGTTGCGGGCCTCCACGCCAATGATGTCAGCCGTCTCCTCGAAACCATTTTCGAGAATCGCCAAACCACCCATGATCGGTGTCTTCTCGATCAAAATGGCGCTGATGGCCCGCAGGCACGAAGGCAGTTCCTTGATGCCTAAGCTATGGAACTGTTGCGCTCCGCTGGGGCCGCCGAGGCCGACAACGATCATCTTGGTGAGACCGCTTTGCATGTCTCCCGTCAGTGCGGTGTGGAGCTTTATTCGGTTGAGCACAATCACGCCGCCGACCTCGGTGGCATGGCGGTTGATATAAGCCGTCAGGCCTTGCGGAGTCTTTCCGACCTCGACGGTTTCCGCTCCGGTCAGCACAGGCGCGCCAACGCTTTCAGGCGTCAGTCCCAAGCTGGTCAGAATCGCCCGCTGTCCTTCGGCTGTGCCCCCGCCGTGGCTTCCCATGGCGGCGATCAGGCAGGGTTGAAATTCGTTTTCCTTCAGGTAATCGACTATTGTCCGTGTAATCGTGACAATGTTGTTGATCCCCCGGCTGCCGGCAGTAATTGCAATTCGCGTGCCCTTGGGCAGCCGATTCTTAAATCCCAGTTTTTCCAACTCCCGGTAGACCGTGCTCTTTACGTCCTCCACGCGCGGGCGAGGAAATATCTGCTTGGCAAGATAAAATTTGGGAAACACGTTTCCCTCCTGAGTCTAAATCCGGAAACTTATACGATCCCGGCGAGATACTCGTCTGCTTCTTCGGTTAAGCGACGGTGACTGGATTTTACAGCCAATCCGTATTCTTGATGAGCAAAACTCCTGGAGCCCCGGTGGAGGCCTAGCGCCACTGAAGCTCGGATCCCCTAATAAAATGCAGTCCAGGGAATATTCATGGGAAGGTCATGACAGATTGCATCGACAATTGCGATGGCGAGTGGGAACGATTTTCGGTCAAGGCGCCCGTGCCTGAACAGGACGTCCAAAGCAGGACCAATCACCAACGCCAACTCGGCGCCCTCCACCGTGTCGTTGGCCATATGGTTCGCTTTTGCCTCACTATAGCGCAAGCCGCTCCCGAGAAGGTTCCCCATGCGGCTGTTTCGCCCTGCCTGGCACGTTACGTAGAGATCACCCGCACCGGCCAGACCCATCACGGAATCCCGCGTACCGTCAAGAAAGCTCACGGCCTGGGTCATCTCGACCAGGGCTTGTGCAAACAATCCGGCGGCCAGGTTATGCATGAGTGCTCCGTTCTCAGCCTTTCCTTGTTTCGACAAGAGTCCGGCAGGATACCCGATGGCGAGTGCGTAGAAGTTTTTCAGTGCAGCACATGCCTCAATCCCAGCGAGATCCGTGCTCGGGTGGACATGATAATAAGACGTGGCCAGGCGGGGTACGATCGACTCCAACAACTCGGCTTCGGAAAATCCAACGACTACCCTGGTATCACGACCTGCCGCCAACTCACTGGCGATGCAAGGTCCGGCCACCGCGCCCACAGGCACGTTCCTGATCCCATGTTCTGCCAGTCCGGCTCGGACCGAATCAGGCAAGATTTGCAGCGTATCTTCTCGGGTTTGAAGTCCTTTGGTCAGCAGCAGAATTGGCGTCGTGTTCTGGATTAACGATCCAAGTTGTTCCACTGCCCATGGGATACCCGCAGAGCTCACACCCAGCACAATCAGGTCGCATGTCGAGAGAAGAGTTTTGCTAAGCTGATCGTGAGTATATGGAATTACTTTGTCCGGGAACTTCATCTTCAGCTTTGGGTGAATTCCCGTTTCGCGCACGCTGCGGATCCATTCCAAGTCAAGGTGGGTTCCGACCAGGTGCACAGTATTCCCGGCATCCGCCGCCGGAAAACAGAAGGCGCTGCCCATTGCCCCTGCCCCAAGAACCAGGATTTCCGACACTTTACAATCCTTTCTCAAACATCGCGCATGACACTTTTGCGACGAGTAAGTTCGATGGCGAGTTAAAATAACTTCTTCCCAATCGCGCTCAGCCATGCAATCTGGGCGGTCTCCTCAACCATTTCCGCCACGTTTTCCGCATCCAATACGTTCTTGCCAACCGCTACCAGTCCATGAGCCACTAATAGAAACGCTGGAAGGGCTGGATGCTTTTCAAATAAAGCGATCACCTTCGGCATCTCCTCCAGCGGAACTACCGGGGCCTCAATATTGAGAGTTGCCACAGGAACAACGAATTTCATCTGCGCGTGATAAGTCACCAGCGGCAGATCCTTTTTCGAGAAAGACCACGATGTTGCCCAGGGGGCATGACAATGAACCACCCCGCCAATGGTCGGCACGTTGCGATAAAGGACGCCGTGCAGCAAGGCCTCGCGGCTGGGTTTGCCGCTTCCGGCGACTACTTTACCGTCGAAGTCTGTTACGACCAAGTTGCTTTGATTGCAGTCAATGAAGGAAATGCCGCTTGGTTTCACGACCATCAAGTCTTCACCCGGAACGCGCGCGCTCAGGTTTCCGCCGCTTCCAGTTTGAATCCCACGCCGGTAGGCTCTCGCGGCGGCCTCAATCAAATCCTTTTTCACATCTTCTAAACAAACCATCACAGAGTTCTCTTTTCTCGATTTGATGTTTCATGAACCTTATGCTGCCAGACCGGCAAGACTTCCCGTATAAGTGCGTTGAACTCTGAAGCCACCCACGCAGAACGCCCTATAAACAGGCCGTCAATAGCAGGCTGGCTGATCAGTTCGCACGCATTGCCCGAATTCACGCTTCCGCCATAGAGTATCGGCACGTTGTGCCCTTCATGGGGAAAGATCTGAAGCAAGGCTTCACGGATCACCCGATGCTTTGCGTCGGCATAACCAGAGGAGGCAGGTACTCCGTTAACTCCAATCGCCCAGACAGGCTCATAGGCCACCCATAGACTTTTGCAGTCTGCTTCGTTCAATCCGTGGAGTCCAATTTTTAACTGTTGCCGGAGACGTTCATCCCCGACCCCCAGTTCCTTCTCGTCGCCAGTTTCCCCCACACATAGCAGGGCGATGAAGCCATGGTTGATTGCGGAAACGACCTTCCTGTTTTCTTCAATATCGGTTTCACGGAAGGTATGACGCCGTTCCGAGTGACCGATCTCCACAATCTTGAGATCAAGTTCCTGCAACATGAGGGGTGAAATCTCGCCGGTGAACTGACCGTTTTCTTCCCAGTTCATGTTCTGGGCACCCAACCTGATCCGGGCTTGATCCACAGCGGCCGACGACGCCGGAAGCGCGGTGTAGGAAGGAATCACGAACAGCAGGAGATCGTCGCATAGGTCTGCGGTAACCTCTTGCAGGTCTGTCAAATAAGAGACAGTCTCCCTGATGTTCTTGTACATCTTCAGGTTGGTGCCGATGAGGAGCTTATTGTTCGTCATCATTTTGCGGAACTAGCCTTTGCGGCCATTGCGTAATTCGCCTTCTCGATGGCGTTGATCTTTTCAACCTTCGAAAGTGAGCGACCACCCTTAAACTCGAGGCTTAACCATTCCCGCAAGATCTTCTTGGCAAGCTCTGGACCAATAATCCGAGCGCCCATACAGCAGACATTACTGTTGTTGCTGAGCCGGGCTCTCTCGGCAGAGTAATTGTCATGGCAGACTGCGGCGTAAATACCGGGAAACTTATTGGCGGTAATCGCCATACCGATGCCAGTCCCACAGATAAGAATGCCCTCGAGTTCATAGTTGCTTGCGATGATCTTATCGGCAACCCGTTGAGCGATTACCGGGTATTCGGTTTGATCTTCCGGGCTATCAACTCCGACGTTCTCAAAGGTGCGTCCCTCTTCTTTTAAGACGCCAATCAGGATGTTCTTCAATTCAACTGCAGCGTTGTCGCATCCGATCACAATTGATTTCAAGGCCATATGAATTCCTCTTTCTCGCGCGTATTCAACCCCAAACTTCCATTGCCTTCTGCAATTCTGGGCACTGGCTCGCCGCCTCTTCCAGGGCTACACCTTTTACCGCTGCTTCCACGGATCGAAGCATGGCTTTGGCCCCCGCAGCAGCCCCGTCAGGATGACCCTGAATGGCTCCTCCAACTCCTAGAATCGTGTCAGGACCAAGGTCGCGGCAGATTGCAGCGGCATTGAGAGGCGTGACTCCACCACCGACCGCCGTGCATACCTGCCGCATGCTTCCAATGGGGAGCCTGTGCGCCTGCACTGTCTGGAGGTACTCCAAATAGCCGGGACCACTTCTCTCCGCGGGGTGCATGATCATCACGGCATCCGCCCCGGCCATCCTCGGAAGCAACCCGAGCATAACGGCGCTGCTCACTCCCTGGGTTGGAGCGTTCATCATTCCTACCCCGGCATAGTGGCCAAGGAAACAGAGACTTTCGCCAAATTCCGCCGTCAATTCAGAGAGAGAATCCAGCCCCGCCGTAATGAAGTTAACCATCACCGCCTGTGCGCCGGCGGCAAGAGCAACCCTGGCGTTCTCGCGCATTCTGGCTGGCCGGTCAGTGATATTGACGATGTACACGGGAGATCGCCCCGTTTCCTCCAATATTCTTTTCGCAGCCTGCAAGTAGGCTTTCACACGGCCTTCAACTCCGCTGAGGTTGGTATTTCCCATCACCTCGTCATCTTTGATCAGGTCGACGCCGCCTCTGCCGGTTTCATAGAACAGGCCCGCACCAACCTCTGGGGAGAAGCCCAAGCAGGGTTTGATCATATTCAAGATAAGTGGCCGTTCCATGACGCCCGTCAGACGGCGCAATCCTGCAACGCCCTGGCTCGGGCCGGGGAAATCGTGTATTGCCTGACCAACAAGTTCGAGGTCGATGAGTCTGATCCGTATCGCGGTCGATACGTCATTTCCAGCCAGCCCTACCAACAGCATTGCCAGGCTTCCGCCGAAGTTATCAAACGGAAAGGCAATGCGTAAAAGAGTGGTGGAAGGGTCAGTCCCAGGCATGGGATAGCATCCGAGGACGCGAGCCTGGTAGTTCTCAACCATCGTCCTTGTAACACCGGGCAAGGGCAGCCATGTACCCACAGTTTGGCCTGACGCGAAACCGCCCGCCCGCTTCAAGACATCCTGATAGCTGACGCCGAAAGCAAGGTAAGTGGCAATGACATAGCTACCTTCACTTAACGATTCCGGATGATCGAA
>Ga0316231_1001094_pt1 | contig 32204 bp, 25 predicted proteins | sample TBH18027metaG_FD_206002 | JGI IMG/M metagenome (GOLD analysis project Ga0316231, IMG submission 206002) | Freshwater microbial communities from Trout Bog Lake, Wisconsin, USA - TBH18027 | ecosystem: Environmental > Aquatic > Freshwater > Lake > Hypolimnion/Profundal zone | place: USA: Wisconsin... | reverse complement strand
TGACGTGGAACCTGGATCATTATCCAGCGACATGGGAGGGCACACGACAATTGAATCATGATCTACAAGAATGGCATGTATCGGATCATGATCGTATGGTGTTACTGTGGACGCATCAAGAACGTGCGGGCGCGAAGCGCCCCCACACCCCTCTCCCGCGGAGACATTCTGTCCCCACACCCCTCTCCACAGGAGCGAACACGACATCGCAGTGGGGACACGTAACCCACACCCGTTTCATATGAAGATAGGGTAGATACTAGTCCTCTCCTATGGAAGGGGGTATGGGGGCGCGAAGTGCCTCCATAGGGGTGTGGGGGCGCGAAGTGCCTCCATAGGGGTGTGGGGGCGCGAAGTGCCTCCATAGGGGTGTGGGGGCGCAAAGCAGGCCCGCAGGGACTGCGAGCCTTGTGCGAAGTGCCCCCACCATATAAAGATCGTTCACGATCTATTCTCAAGTAAGGATGACCGATCGTGTGACATCCTATGACAGCTTTGATGCGATGGGTCTTCCTGATCCATTGATCCGTGGAATCTATGGATATGGGTTTGAGCGCCCCTCCATGATTCAGCAGCTTGCGATTGTCCCCATGAGTGGCTCCACGGACATCTTGGCACAAGCTCAATCAGGAACAGGAAAAACAGGCGCCTTCAGTATTGGCGCACTGAGTGTCGTTGACACCGCTCTCCGTGTGCCTCAAGTGTTGATCTTGTGTCCCACCCGCGAATTGTCACAGCAGACCGAGCGCGTCATTCGATCGATTGGCTCCTTTATGAATCTTGCGGTTCTCTCAGCCACAGGGGGAAATAAACTCCATCAAGACATTCGCACCCTTCAGACAGGGGTTCATGCGGTCGTAGGAACGCCAGGTCGCGTGTTTGATCTCATTCGTCGTGGGGAACTCCACGTGGATCAAATGAAGTATGTGATTTTGGATGAAGCCGATCAAATGTTGGAGGAACTGTTTTCCGAGCAAATTCGTGCGATTCTGGATTGTTCGTTCCCTCCCACTACGAAGCTGGCGCTCTTCAGTGCGACCATGCCACAACATGTGCTGGATGTGGCAGAGACCTATTTGACAAACCCTGTTCGTATTCTATTGCCTCCTGAGGAAGTCACATTGGACGGGATCAAACAGTATTTTGTTTCATTGGAGCGCGAAGAGTGGAAATTGAGTGTCTTGCTGGATCTCTATCAGAACCTGACCGTGAATCAAGCACTGATTTATGTGAACAAGCGTCACAAGGCGGAATGGTTGGCCAAACAATTGGATGCGCAGGGATTTACCTTGGAATACATTCACGGAGAGATGGAGGTGGAGGAGCGCAAGAAGAAGATGGATGATTTTCGTTCTGGTGCGGTGCGCGTCATGATCAGCACAGATTTATTGGCTCGTGGCATTGATGTTCAACAAGTTTCTCTTGTCATCAATTACGACATGCCGATCCAGCGTGAGAACTATGTTCATCGCATTGGCCGGTCGGGACGGTATGGTAAAAAGGGCGTGGCCATTAATCTGATTTGTGGGGAGGAGCATCATGCGATCAAAGATCTAGAATCGCATTATGCAACGACGATTGCGGAACTTCCTGAAGATCTTGCGCTTCTGCATGCGTAAGCCGAAGGCTGCTCACAAGCCGAAGCCTGCTTACAACATGCTATGACGCATAGACGTCGGAAGACCGTGTCCAAACAACAGCATGTAGATGAGCACCACCGCGCCAATGAGCATGCTGCGAGCCTGCGCCACCGCATCTGCCTGGCGAAGACCATAAAACATCACAAGATACAGAATCACAGCGATCAATAGCGCATGAACGAGCATCATCAGGGGAGACTCCATAGTATATAGAAGCCACAGAAAGTATGCGTAGGTCAAAGGCAGCTCACAAGCCAAAGGCAACTTACAAGCCAAAAGGCTATTACGCGGATCCGATCCGATAACGACATGTCGGGCATGTTGCGTGCGTTTGGAACCATACATCAATACAGGTTTGATGAAACACATGTCGACAATGAAGAATGGTTCGAAGAGATTGCCCCTCATTCATATGATCTTGACAAATCGCACACTGGTCCTCTTGAGTCTGCTGTGCAGTCTCCAGATGAGTCGAGCGATCAATGATCTCTGATGAAAGAGGCGCGGGTGCCTCAGACGCCTCTATGTTCTGAAACAAACTTCCAAGGAATTGAATCAATTGGGGATCCATGACCGACGGAGCATCACTCGAGAACACATCAAACAGGACATGAGAGGGAGGCGCAGAGGGAGGCGCAGAGGGAGGCGCAGAAGGCGCAACAGGAAGGGGAGAAGCGGCAGAGCGCCCTCCAAACAAGCCGGTAGAAGGGAAAATCCCCGTTCTCACTGTATCTCTCTGCGCATTTCGATAGTGTTGGCGTCCTCGTTGATAAGGAGACTCATTCGCCACACGGACAATATACTGAAGAACATCCGACACTGTGCGAAATCGCTCAGGGCGATACAATAACTCCGGAAAGTGATCATGAAGATCGCGAAGGAGCGGAATGTGATAGAGATGGGACATGATCTGGCTTAAGCCTTTCACACACATCTATTTTATATTGTTTCCGCACCATGGATCCTCCACCGTCGCATAAGGGCGTCGTGGGCCTTCAAAACATGGGAAATACATGCTACTGTAATTCCACGCTACAGCTTCTACGCGCCTGTTCGGAATGGAATGCGTATTGTCTCATGAAGCCGTTCATGTCCCATCTGGAGACACTGCCTTCCGATCGCACCCATCGTATCATTCTGCTCGCCTATCAAGAGTTGCTGACGTCCATGTGGTCAGCACATTATCCCGCCTATGTGCGCCCCTCTGGATTTCTGTCCGAAGTGAGCAAAGCCGTCCAAGGCACCGTCTACAGCAGCTTTGGTATGCCCGTTCCCAATGACAGTCATGAATATCTCGTCTACCTGCTAGATCAAATTCACGAAGCACTTCGAACAACGACTCCATGGACCCCTTCTCCTGTTCCTGCGCATGCTACTCCCACGGAACGCATGCGCCACTTGGCACAAGAGGGATGGAACCAGTTCGTCTCCAAGAATTCCAGCGAAGTGGTTCGCCAGTTTTTTGGGATGATGCGCAATACCGTGACCTGTTCCCATTGCCAACAGAGCACCTATCGATGGGAGGTCTTCAACTCGATCAAAATTCCGTGTGAGGGAGCGACCTTATACGACTGGATTCGGAATGAGGTGAACCATGTCACCGAAATGGAGGGATACCAGTGCGACGGATGTTCAGGACGACATACTGCGACTCTCACGTCTCATCTATGGAGGCTTCCACCGAATCTCTTTTTAACCGTGCGTCGGTTTCATGACAATGGGTATAAAAACATGACGCCCTGCCCGTATCAAGGAGAGAATCTGTCGTTGTCTCGGTTCTTCGCACCTGAATCGGAAGATCAGGATCAAGTGTATGAACTACGAGGGGTATCCGATCATCATGGATCGCATATGGGCGGTCATTATACGGCGCAATTCAAGCACCCCTTTTCGGAAGAATGGTGGTGGTTTGATGATCAAACGGCGCATCACTTGCCTGCTCCTCAGTTTTCTTCCTCGAATTATATGTTTGTCTTCAAACGAATCTCACCGAGAACCTAGTATAGACTCGCGGCCTGCATCATCGCATCTCCATAGAACGGCTCTACGACTCCCTCAGGATCATGCTGGACGATATTCGCCGTCTGAACACGACCCATCCACCCTGAGGCGCCACATACACGATAGTGAACATGGGGCTCTAGTTTTCCCTTGAACGGCACCTGATAGGCCTGGGGATCACGCACTTTGAGAACGGCCACGCCATTCTCGTCCGAGGTCGTTACTCCCGCATTCTCATAGTTGTCATAGGCCTCTTTCCAAGAGGCGAGACCCTTCAGGGGTTCTGACGCGGGCTCTGCGGCCCAATAGATGAGTTTGGTGTGGGGTGCCACGAGCACCTTCACGTCTTTTGTGGCACCCGGAGGTTCACGGTGCTGTAAGACAGAGCAGGGAGCAACCATGGGCCCCAAGAAAGGAAGATACGTATCACGATCCAACAGAACGCCCAGTGCGGACACGCCGATCAGACCATAGATCAGGGTCGCCATCGCACTGTCTCCGAAAAGGGAAGACACAAGATTCATGTCAAAGACTCCCACGAGAAACCAATTGATTCCTCCTAGAATCAAGAGGATCATCGCCCATTTGAAGAGGAGCTTTTTGACATAGAGGGGAGTCATTCCTGCCAATCGATCAGCCATTCTACGAAGCAAAAAGAAAAAAGAGACCATCATATAGTAGCCATGAGTGCGATGTATAATGCGACCTATACATGTAAGAACAAGACACACGAGGCGTGTTCGAATAACGTAGCAAAACAACTCCATATGCGGATCATAAAGACCATCGATGATGGTGATTGTTTTTTTGATACCCTTGCGACCTATGGTTGGGCGTATCACTATGAGCCATTAGAGCGCCCCCATCAGCAGTTGCGCCAGATCCTTGTGGACTACATGGAGGAGAACATGGGAGAAGTTGCCCCCTACGTGATTGCGAATGAGAACAAAGGAGAAACCATTGAATCGATGATTGAATCGTTGCGAGAAGATATGGTATGGAATAATGACATGGGAGATCTCCTTTCTCAAATTGCAGCAAAGGCATTTCGTGTGAATATCTATATTTATAATGTGGATCCTCCTGAGATTCGTCGCCTTCGTGCGAATCAGTCGGTCTACCCAGGACCTCCACTTCATATGCTACGCATCCACGATGGACACTATCAATTATTGTTGCCACAAGAGGATGCCCTTCATGTCATCGGTTCCTATGCGTCGGCTCACAAGAAGGCCAACAAGTCAAAGACGGCCAACAAGTCAAAGACGGCCAACAAGTCAAAGACGCTCAAACATTCGAAAAACATGAACAACCTATCCCATGCCCTTTCTAAGGTCACCCTTTCCAAAAACCACACTCATAAGAATCATAACATGAATCATGGCATGAATCACCAGCTTCTCAAAAATCGTCAAGATCTTCAGGAGTATGATAAAATTACTGTCGCACGCCTTCATAGGGTTCTACGATCATTTGGTGTCTCGGAAGAAGACATCCAAAAGAGCATCTTATCGCTCCCCAAGAAAGAACAAAAGACAGCATATTATGATCATTATATCAGTCTCCTCTCCTAAGATTACGTATACATAAACGGCGGCGGTCCATCCGAGGAGTCCTTCTTCTTTAAAAAGAGTTTCACATGTTCTTTCTTCACGACAAAAGGAAGCGCAAAATCTTTCATATGAAACGGGAGATCAGGTGAGTTATACATTCGCAGCATGTTGATTTTCTGTGTGATTTGCTCAATGCTCCGTTTCAATTCACGCACTCCTTTTTCTTCTTTCGCATAGTCCTCAATGAGCGTTGTCAGAATCTCATTGGGAACGTCCACTTGATCGACCAGATTCACCTCTCGAAGGGCAGAGGGAAGCAGATAGTGTTCTGCAATGGCCGTCTTTTGTTTCAGATCATATCCCTTGAGTTCAATCACGGTCATGCGATCCAGAAGGACACGATCAATCTTGGAAAGATCGTTTGCGCTGAACACAAACATCACTTTGCTCAGGTCAATGGGGATGCCTGATAGATATTTGTCCTCAAAATCACTGTTTTGAACGGGGTCGGTCAAATGAATCATCAGGTTCATCACTTCTTCGCCCTTGGGAGTTTGGGAGATCTTGTCCACTTCATCAAACATGAGCACGGTGCTCATCGATTTGGATGCGATGAGAGAGTTCACAATCTTTCCACAGTGAGAAGACTCATAGACGAGCTGATGACCCGTATAGGTGCTCGCATCCGAATCGCCACCGAGCGAAATGAATTGAAAGGGCCATCCAAGCGCCTTTGCGATGCCATTTTTGATCAGAGACGTTTTTCCCACACCAGGGGGGCCAACAAGAAGAAGGCAGAGACCGCGGCTTTGTGGATTCGCAATCTTGGTGCTGATGAATTGAAGAATCTGGAGTTTGGATTCTTCTTGACCGAACACCGCATCATTCAGACACTGACGAGCACCTGACATGAATTCCGCACACCGATCGGGACCATCTTCGAGTGACACAGGGATTTCCTTGTACGTGCCAAAGGGAATGCTGACGACCTTATCCAGCCATGCGCGAAGTTTGAAATATTCATTGCTGGAGGTGTCTAGACTTTGAAGACTGTAATATTTGGCAAGGATCATGGCCTGAATGTCTGCGGGGAGTTTCAATGTCAAGAGATTGAGCATGAGACCGAGTCCATTGTTGTTCATCGTGGGGCGATGCTCCAAGGCCTGTATCATCTCGTGCTGCTTGTCCTCCATCAGGGACTTAAATTGAGTGATTTGGGTATCAATCGTGTTTTCTTCCACAGGAGTGGTCAGAAGCGTGACAAATCGCTGAACCATTTCAGGCTCCTTCTTCATATTGTATTTTTTGGGAACCATTGCGTTAGACGATTGACGAAGGGCCATGATAAAGGATTGAATGCCGTTGGTGGCCTCTTCCAAGTCGGCGTCATCCTCATCATCCTCTTCTAGATCCTCCAGGTCTTCCTCATCCAGCTCGTCCTCGTCCTCGTCTTCCTCAAGGTCTTCCTCTTCGTCATCTTCCTCTTCATATTCTTCGGATTCTTCAGATTCTTCAGATTCTTCGATGGACTCCTCGGACTCCTCGGACTCCTCGGACTCCTCAATGGACTCGTCTGACTCCTCGGATTCTTCGGACTCTTCTGAATCTCCTAGATCCGAATCTCCTGGAGAATATAACTCCTCATCGCTCGGTGTTCCTTGTGAATCCATGCTCTCTACTTTTTGCATCTGAGAAGAAGGTTCTAGAAGAGGAGAGCCCGTAGGAGCTTTTCGTTTGACCATAGGATAATGGACCGTGTTCGGATCCTGTTCCAATTGTTGTTGAATACGCTCACGAGCAAGAAGGGCCGCGCGACGAACCGGTCGCACATGATCCTCCTCCATGATTTGATAGAAGAACGCACGGATCGTTTAGATGCGCAGTGGGGACGCTTGCGTCTCCACCTAGCGAAACACACCTGACAGTTTACGATCTGTCTTTCTCGCCGCCTTTCGAACCGTTTGCTTCGCCTTGTTAAAAAAAGAACGACCCTTCTTGGCCGCCTTTCGTGAAAACCGACGCATCGCCTTGCGAGTCTGGGGAAGAATTCTCAATAGCATGTTGTGTGCCATCTCTATGGAGAGATCTTATAATTTTTGAATGGCATCGTGGATGTCCATAAAGGTAAATCGCGATTTGTTGCTGATGCCCTCCATGGCCGGATCACGAAGGGTCAGCGGTTGGACTCGCACAAGCACCTGTTGAGACAGCATGGCGCGAATGCGATCCGATGTCTCATCTCCCGTCGCATTTCGAATCGCCTTCACAATCTTCATGAGACAGTCCGCAAGCTCTTCATTCAGTTTGATGGCCTCTTTCAGCGGCGCATTGACTTCCACTTGACGAAGAATCGTCTCCACCACTTTCATAAAGGTCTCCGTTGGAATCACATGGTGACGCGTGAGTTCCGCCAGAAACTGAGAGTAGCCTCGACGATATTTCTTCTCCACATTTCGCTTACACACTTCGTTGTAGGAAGAGGCGGCGTTCGTATCCATGACCTCTTCAAAGATCTCCATATATTGCGCATAGAGAGTGGCCATTTCGGTCAGAAGAACAGGGTAGCTCGCACTCAGTTCGCTGAGCAGTTTCGCATAGAGCGGGCAGAAGATTTCCTCTGCGGCCGCCTTTTCGAAGACGACTTTCATGAAGCAGGTGATCATGTCCGTTTGTCCACTGGAGATGATATGGGTAATGAATTCCTTGATTTCGGGATAGTTGGATTCACTGAATTTGTTTAGTTTTCCGAGGAGAATGGTGTTGAGAATGGTGTCATCCACATTGTCGGACGCCTTTTTGAATTTGCTGACATATTTGGGGGGTGGACCACGGTGGTCGGAACGACGGGGTTCTACCACAGGTGCTGCCATAGGTGCTGCCACAGGTGCTGCCACAGGTGCCAAAGGGGCCTCCACTGGTGACAAAGGAGCTGCCAAAGGTGCCGCCAAAGGTGCCGCCACCGCTGGAGCGGCAGAACGGAGAGGCGCAACAGAGGCAGTAACAGGGGACGCGCGTGTCGTAGAAGATACCATCGGTGTGTCAACACGCGGACGCGCCTGGGCTTTTCCGCCATATCCTGACGCACGCCCTGACTCATTGCGATCACCACGTCCATGATCTCCTCCACGACGGTCACCTCCACGGCGATCTCCTCCATGCCCATGGTCTCCTTGACCTCTCCACTCCACCTTTTTCCACCCGCCTGAATCCCCCACATGTTTCATGGAATGATGGATCCGTTCGATCACAGACCGAACGGTCGCAGAGAGGGTAGGATCCCGGATGCTCTTTCGGAGAGAAAGAACATTCTGGATATCATGGACAATCGACATCGTGGAGATGATACTAGAGGTAGAGAAATGTTTAGGTTCGATGCTATGTGTAGACGATCGTCAGGATTCAATTTTTATCAAACATTGCTGCGTCTCTGTGAACCTCTGTGAAACATCATGAAAGAGGAGATGAGTTCGGTAGAATCCGTAGTAGACATTGTGTGTGCGGGAGAGTGGCTCGGTCTACAAACAGCCGCCTCAAAGCAATGTCTCAAGGATCAGTTGTCTCAATGGAAATCAGACCCGTCCTCTCTTCAACACCTCTGCGGAAAATACACGGCCATGAAACAGGCGCTTCAGACACATCCCACTCTTTTTTCAGAATGCGAACAGGCCTTTCAAGAGTTTGCCGACATGGAAACAGAAATGGAGACATTGTTATCCCATCCGTCCGATCTTGAAAAAGAATCCTACAATGAAATTCTCTTTTTGAAGCCCATGTTTCAGCCACTGAATTTTGTCCCGTTTGTTCTAATGATCTGGTCGGTGCTACGAATCTATCTCTTTCCAGGTCTTGCACTGATGGTTCCCTTTCTTACTCTTCTGGCCCCCTATTTTCTCCTCACGTTCGTCTTAGAAGTACCCATCACATTTGATCGCTATCGTATTCTTCTTCAAAGCATGCTTTCAGGAAACACCCAGGCAGTATTGGATCCATTGGCGCTGTCTCCTCCCCCCTCTTCCTTTGCCCAAACCGCCAAACAGTGCGGTATGGCAATGGTGACGATTGTTCAGGGCATTCTTCAACCCTATTGGACTCATCAGCACCTCTCTTCGATTGACCAGATGATTCATACGAAGGGCGCTCGATTGATGCGTTGCCGCGAACGATACGAACGCCTTGCGACTCTCTTGGAACAGGCAGGGTGTGTACCATTCCGATGTCCTCTTCCCCCTTTTTCATCGGAACGAGAAGCAGTGGCTCATGCTATTCTCTCTCCCTTTTATGTCAACATGCTACTAAAAGTGGTGGGATCCCTAGAAGTATTGGTGCGTCTTGCGCATCATCCTGATCTTCACCCTGTCCGATGGGTCTCCTCTGCCACTCCTGTGTTCCGTGCGACGGATACATTTGACTTTCGTGTCCCTGTGGAGCAACGGAAACCCATTTCGGTCCGCCTGGATACTCGGCGCCATGCGCTTCTGACAGGCCCCAATAAAGGAGGGAAATCCACTGTGCTGCGTGCTCTTGCGTCCTCTGCCCTGTTCGCACACACCTATGGATGCGCCATGGGGCATGTCACACTTACGCCATTTCGGGCCATGTATGTCTGTCTGACACCCGATGATCTTCCTGGATCCAAATCACGATTTGAACGAGAAATTGAATTTACGGCACAGACCCTTCGTCATGGAGATCAGCCCCTTCTGGTGTTGATGGATGAATTGTTTCATTCTACGAACCCTCCTGACGCACTTCGTAGCTGCGAGATCTACTGCCACCAATTATGGAACAAGCCACAAATTGTCAGTATTATCAGCACGCATTTGTTTGATTTTGTAGAGCGCGCGGCACCGACGGTTCAGCGCCTCTGTTGTCCCGCGACTGTGAAACACGGTGAGGTGCGATTCAGCTATGAATTGGAAGAAGGGATCTGCACGGTGAGCAGTGTGGACAGCCTGCTTCAACAGAACGGTATGGAAGTGGGGACGCAAGCGTCCCCACACCCCTCTCCATAGGAGCTTGCGCACTCCACACCCCTCAGTGGGGACACTCGCACAGCTCGTTTCCCCACACCCCTCTCCATAGGAGCTTGCGCCCTCCATACCCCTCAGTGGAGACGCAAGCGTCCCCACCATGCGGGTTTTCGTCTCAGGAAAAAACGGTGCCCCACGTCAGAATGTCATCCCTGAGTGATACCCTCACGATTGGCGTGGTTCTGGTTCTACTCTTTGGATCCATTGCGCTTTACCTCTACACTCGTATTCAGCAGGCAGAACAGAAAGTGAGCCTCCTAGAATCCATTCTGCTTGATGTCAAGATGAGCGCGGAGATTACATCCTATCGTGATCTACCGGCAGATCCACAGGAACCTGCGCGTCCCACTAGTTCGATCCCCTCCTCTTCGGATGCCGTCTCTCACGAGGAGTATACTATGCTCGATGATGTAGAGAAGGACACCGCAGCACCCGCCCTTGAAGAGAGTGCCGAAGGAGAGGATAGTGTCTATCTTCGCATGGACGATACGGAAGAGGGACATACGGAAGAACTCACAGGCGATGAACTGCCCGTGGAGGAGCTGTCTAGCGAATCCTCCGATTCGCTATTGATCCATGCGGCCCCATTGGAGAAGGAAGAGGTTGCCTATGAGAACATGACACTGAAAGATCTTCAGTCCCTCGCAAAATCCCGCCACATCTCTGGTGTGAGCACGATGAAGAAGGGTGACCTCGTGAAAGCCCTTAAATCGTCTCAGTCCCTCGCAGTAGAGGAGATTTTTGCGTGATTTTATAGGCACCATTAGCAGACCATGGACATCTCCACGTCCTTCCCACAGCCCACATGGGGCACAGAATATCGCGCGGCCGAACGATCCCAGCCAATGAAAGACATGTTTCCTGTACGGGATGCGCGTTATCCCGCCTACGCAGGAGTCATGAATGATGGACGTCAGGTGACAGATTATCGCCCGCAGTGCTCTAAAAATATCGCGCCTCATTCGCAGTTTCATACGAAGCGATGGATGATTCAGCACGCAGACCACTTGATGGAAGAGGCTCGCCGCCGCCAAGTCGAATGGTCAGGAGCCTCTCTTCCTATGGCGAACACGGTCCCTCCTCCCGCAACGATCGTTCGCTCGACTCCCTTCTCGTCCGTTGCCACCAGCACCCACCTGAAACACGGTCTTGGAGTGGAACGCGCGGATGCACATGCACCTCCATTGTTTGGCACGTTTTCGTATGAGCCGACCATGAGCGAGATTCAAAACAACCGCAAGAACATCCATGGAACGACGATTCAAGAAGGGGGGCGAAACTCCACACGTGGCGCGTCTCTCCGCGCGGTGCGCCTCACGAATCTGTAGGGTGTCGTCTGGCTTATTCCTCTCGTAAGGATTCTAACACCATGGGAGTAGGAGGATCGATGGAAGAAAGAGGTCCCCGCACAGGTGTTCCTGCGGGAGAGGTCATGGAAAGATGGGCCTCAGGAGAATGATTCAAATAATATCGCGTGACCAAGACAGACACCATCAGATCCGCACCAATTTCTGCAAGAAGCATATCAATCTGCGACAATAGAATATTACACCTTTGGACATTTAAAACGCCGATTTTTATGACACCATAAAAATATTATTCTTGATACACTTTCTTCTTCCTCTGTGTCTTTCTCGATGATTTCCGTTTATATTTTTCATCCCTCTCATACGAACCTTGAAAAATACGATAAAGTGTTTCACTTGGAATGTCCTGTACTGTCTCCTTGATGTTATGCTTTAGTTCTTGGTATGTAATCCCTACCTTCTTTTGTAGTTTAGACTTGAACACACTAAAGAAATTCTCTATGGCGTTGGTAAAGTGTTGATAAGGAACTGCATATAACACTTGGTTATGTTTATTGATCAACTCTCGTATACGTTCATTCCTATGTGAACTTGCATTATCCAAGATGATGAGTTTATTCTTATACTTTGTAGTGATAAACTCCTCTAAAAATTCTACCAGTCTATCGGTATCAATACCGCCTTTTTCATATAGCTTTAACCCTTCTACTGTGATACTTGTCTACATAACTCATGAGACTACGAAGTGAACACTTGAAGATAGAACAGGTATCCGTCAGAGTATGATCCGTATCTAAGTAATGCTGGACAGCGGTAAGTTTGTAGTCATCGCTTTTGTGGGTCATTTACTTATAAAAATGAATATATTTTATAAAAATTGATTAGGATATATAGGATATATCGTAAGGAGTAGAGTAGATACCTATCATGTCTTGTATTGACGGAAAAGGACCACGTTCATTTTGTGGCAAAGAAGATTGTGCATATCATTTTGAAAAATCGTTTGCAAGTTTTCAAGGAATGTGTTGTGGTGCATCTGATGCAAACGAATGTGAAGAAAATGGTTGTCATTGTGATAAAAAGAAGGTTGATTGCTGGGACAAAGATAAAAATGGCGATATTACTCCATACATGGTATCAAAAGGATGCAACGCAAAATACAATTTTACATGTCCATGTGGTCATTCGTGGAAACCATCAATTGGTGATATTTTAAAAAAATGGTGTAAACCATGTTCGATAAAAAGAACCGCATTAAAATTAATGACAAAAAAATATGATTTTATTACAAGAGCTAGACAACATGAAAAACATAAAAATGCAAATTATGATTATAAAAATATTCCTGAAAGATTAAATCAAAAACAAAATTATGATATTATATGCTCAAATCATGGACCTTTTCCACAAACACCGAGTGATCATCTATCAGGAAAAGGTTGTCCTAAATGTGGTCATGAACAAACTGCTTCTAAAAGAAGGTCATCTCCAGAACATATTTTGAAACAATTTACAGAAAAATATACGGATTTATATGGGTATGATGAGGTTGTTAAACAGTTAAAAAAAGGAGTAAGTAATCAAAGGACACCTATTACTCCATTTTGTAAAAAACATAATAAATTCTTTCCAACAACAGTTGCTGATTTCTTAAGTTCAACATATGGATGTCCTACATGTGCGGTTGAACAAGTTCATAATAAACAACGATATTGTCTTAAAGATTGGATTATCAAGTTCAAACAAGTTCATGAAGACAAATATTCATATGATAACATACATGAATTCTTAGAAGGAATTAGCGATCAAGATACATATATTACAATTTGGTGCCCAACGCATGGCAATTTCCCATGTAAAATCAGTAATCATGCAAGTGGTAAAGGATGCAAATTATGTGCCTACGAGTTAAATGGTGATAGATGTAGACATGATAGAGATTATGTAATTATGTTATGCTTGAAAACATATGATGAAAGTCAATATGATTACACCAATATGACCTATGTAAACATGCACACAAATATAAATGTATTTTGCAATAAGTGCAATAAAGAGTTCCCTATTAATCCAAAGAATCATATTAATGGATATGGTTGTCAAAGATGTAATCGATTTGATCGAAGTTCAAAACCAGCACGAGAATGGTTATCAATGATACATTCGGCTATAAAAACTTTACAAACGGATGGTTCCACTGATGGTGAATTTAAACCTATTTCTGGAAGGAGATTTACTGTTGACGGTTATGATTCTATGACAAAAACAATCTATGAATTTCATGGTGATTACTACCATGGTAATCCATCTGTTTACAAAAGCGATGTATTTAATTCATTATGTAGTAAAACCATGGGTGAACTCTATCAAAAAACCCAAGAAAAAAAGAAATGCTGTCTTGAACTAGGATACAAGTATGTAGAAATATGGGAGAGCGATTGGATTCGTTTCAAGAACTTTATTCGCAAGGTTCAATTACAATTCAGAAAAAGAAAATCTAATCCCATTTAAATATGTTACATCATATATAGATAGTATGTCTGAACTCGAAGTAGAAAACAAGGCACTCAAGGAAAAAATTGAAACCCTTGAGCAACGGGTCAAGGAATTAGAAGAAAAAAATGCATCCTATATAGACCGACAAAATAAAGCACAGCGTAAATACGTCGAAGCCAACCCTGAAATCACCAAGGAACGTAAACTTGCCTACCATTACAAACTAAAGGAGACAGATCCTGAACGACTCAAAGCATATCGCCATCAAGCATATTTGAACCGCAAAGCACGATTACAAGCAGAAAAAGAACAGAAAACCGAACAACCATAATGAAAATTATTTTTATTTTATCAAAAAAATAAAAATAAATAAGAAAAATTATCTAACTTAAAGATAAAGAGTATAGATAAAATAGAATGCCTCCCAAACGAAAACCCGATCCTCCGGATAAACCAGCGGGTGCAAATTGTAATCAGGAAAAGACTCCTTATCGAACCATTAAAACATCCTTGAAGTCTATCATTAAGAACCCTGAAATCCATCAGAAAATCAATGAGTTAGTTCTTCGCATTAACCCAATCGTAATTGATACTTATCAGTTTATTCGACTCTATTGTCTTCATTTATACCATAACCAACGTCCTATTCCTGACTTGGATTCAACCTTTATTTCCTACTGTATGTTGGCGATGGGAGAACGAGATGCTCGTGGTCGTCAACCTCTGCAAACGGGAGTTGTGAAAGATCTGAATCATTTCTATCAAACCGAGTTCCAGCCCATCTTTAACCATACCAAGTTTGATTTGAAACTGTTAACCTACCCGTTGTCATACATTCAGCAAACCATGGAAACATGCTTAACCGTCAATGTCAAAGAACATTTTTGTAAACGACTCCTTCGTTTTATTAACATCTTTGTAGAAAAGTATTATGATGAAACAGTTGGAAGTGAAGTAGAACACACTGAAGAATATATTAGATCCAAACGAGAAACCATCTGGAAACTAAAGAAGGCGATGATGGAGAACAAACCTGACGATGTTCCTATCTGTCTACGAAATTGGTATAACAAATATCGTCCCAAGTTATATCCTCAAAATATTACCAAGGCCATTCCTTATGATTGTCAGGTGCAACCTTTTCGGTATATCGTCCATTCCATCTACATGAACCAATGTTATGAGGAGTATAACAACTCAATTCGTTCCAAGTTGATGGATGCTTCTCCCATGGAGGCAAAAGAGTTAAATGGTCAAATCATCAAGTTGTTTCAACCTTTATCTTTACGTAGTTCATGTATACCCAAGTATATCACTCTGGATACTGCTACCTTAATTAACCTGTTTGCAGAGAAAGGGACAAAAGGCAATCTACTAAAAAAGGTATCTGAAAACCAAGAACAAGTATGGATGACCCACTTTAAGATGAACAAGAAAATCTTTACCTCCAAGGACTATGTATTCAACTATACTCTCCAAACAGATGGCGTAGGAGTATCCTTATTGTTCAAGCACAAAACCTTAGTAGATAAAAAGTATGGTTCCAAGGTCAAGGAAGTAGATACCAGTATACCCTATATCGATGACTGTTCAGAAGAACAATTGGAAGTTCTCAAAACCAAGAAAATCATTACTGCCGATCCAGGCAAGTTGTACCTTTTGTATATGATGGACGACGAAGGAAATGAATTAAAGTATTCCTGTAAACAGAGGGATACGGAGAGTTTAGCAAAACGAAACCGACGGATTAAACTAACTAATAAAAAACGTAGTGTCTTGAATCACCAACTCAATCATAATTGTCCTGACATTATTAAATGCGAAACCGAACTAAGTTCCTATCTATCTAACACAATAAACATCCAGTTGTTCAAGGATTATATCAAGAAGAAACACGAAATCAACTTGAAAGTAAAGTCCTATTATGAAGCGGAACTTAACCGAAAAATCAATTGGCGAACCAAGGTCTATCGTCAGAAGAGTGAAGACAAGTTTTTGCAACGTATCGAAACCCAGTTTGGAAACAAGGAAGACATTGTAATATGCATCGGTGATTGGAGTGCCAAACAAGGATCGTGTATCAAAGGTGCTTCTACGATGGGCATAGGTTTGAAACGATTAGTGAAAAAACGTTATACAACGCTCCTTCTGGATGAGTATAACACCAGTAAGAAATGCTGTCATTGCTGGAAGGACATTAGTAATATCACTATAGATGGAAGTAAAAAGTTCCGTTTATTGGGATGTAAGCACTGTAGAAACGATAAGGAAGAACACATTGGTAGTCCCGAAGACGAACCTAAATCAATGTTTCAATCGTATCGTTTCTTTACCAGAGACAAGAACAGTTGTCTCAACATGTTAGGAATCGTAAAGCACATGATTTATAACAAAAACAAACGACCTACGGAATTTATCCGAGGTTAATACATTACTATCCTTTACTCTTTCGAGAGTAATCAAAAGGTAGTATATAAGTTGATTTTACTATACTTCAATGTATAACCTTTGGCAGAAATGAACTACAAGTGAGTTCGTTTCTCGATATTTTAATGCTTAAAATCGGCGTTTTAAATGTCCAAAGGTGTAAGATAAATGAACCAATCGACCCAAAAATAAATGACAGTCACCATCGTAATTTCATAGGCAATCGGAGCCATCCCAGGAGGTTTGATGGTGGTTCGATCCTGAACCTGATGAGTCAGCCATGGATGAAGGAGATCCTGACAGGCTGTGCGTATCATGCTGTTAATGATACAATAACTAATCACGCCAATATACATGCTCATGCGATCAATGACAAATCCCATGATCATCAACGTAGACGATGGACCAAACCGATAAAACGACACATTCGTAGGACTTGCAAACTGATACAGAAGGGAGATGGTTGTTCCTACCATCACCATCCACGCCATCATGATACGGCTAACAACACGCTCGATCATGATACTTACGTGGTTACAGAAAGGGCTCTTTAGGACATCTAAACACAGAACGCGATACCTATCATAGAGTCATGAAACGAGTTCTTGCATTTGACATTGGAATCAAAAATCTTGCGTTTGCGGTGGTCGATCGGACCGTGCCCGATGCGCAACAGGTGCTCGCTCTTCAACAGGTCAATCTTCTTCCCCCTGTGACGGCTGTCACGTGTTCTGTATGCGCCGTGAAGGCATCGTATCAGGTGACGCGCCCTTATTGTAAACGACACATTCCGAAGACACATACTGTCCTGAAAGAGCTCACCAAGAAACTTCCTACCCTCCCGACACTCAAAGAACTCGCACAGACGCACGGCTGTGTTCCTACCACACCAGGCAAACAGGGCGTGATCGATGCGCTGGCAACAACGTTTGCCTTCCCTTATACGCAGCCAAAGCAAACCAACGCCTCTCATGCTTCATTGGAGATCATTCATGATGGACTGCGAGAGATGGTGCGTACGCACTGGGATCTATTCATGACATGCTCTCATGTGCTACTAGAAAATCAACCGGCATTTACAAATCCTCATATGAAATCGGTTCAAATTCTGCTGTATGCCACACTGCGAGAGGCGTATCTACAAGCGCACGCGACTCCACAATCAACCGCTTGTCCGCAGATTCGCCTTGTTCATGCGAAAAAGAAGATGGCCACCGCACCCAAAGGTGACGCAGGATATGCCGAACGTAAACGAGGATCCGAGGAGCGTCTTGTGAATCTCTTTGAATCCAACACGATCATCGGCTCTGCCTTCTATGAGGCATGGAAAGACGCTCCTAAAAAGGCAGACATGGCCGATGCCCTCTGTATGTGTATGGACCTAGAATAGAATGCTATGGAATGCTCTATCCGTCTCCGTCGTGGGTCTCTATGGAATCACACTTCTCCTTTTTCTATGGACTCGTCATCTCTCTCATCTGATCGCCTTTCTAGGGCTTTTTGTTGTTGTAGGTCTTTCGGAAAGTCTGAAGCGAGTGTGTATTGGATCGACCTGCCCACGCCCCCTTGGTGCGAAAGACTGTAACACCTTCTGTTCTGATGGAGATCAAACAGGTCGTCCTGGCATGCCCTCTTCTCATGCGGCGTTTGTCACCTTTTTTGTTACCTATTACGCACCCGTTCTTACGAATCCTCTTCGCGCGCTTGCCTTTCTCTATGCGGCAGTGGTCATCTATTCACGATATGCGAAGAAGTGTCATAGTGTCATCCAATTGGCAAGTGGGTCCGTATTAGGAGGTGGCATGGGTATGCTTGCGACCATGCTTGCGAATAGGCTCGCCCCTCTCCTTGTAGGCGACGCACATGGGGTGCGTCTGTGATCGTGCTTAAAAAACCACCGATGTGGAAAGACATATGAGTAGTGTATCCATCTCCGACATGCAAAGCTTTGTAGAAAATATGGGTACCATGAGCTCCAATGTAGGAAACATTATTGAATTGGGGGGAGAAGATCTGGGAGATGACTTGGGAGCCAGCCTGTTTACGAGTACGCGCGTCCCTTCTCGTCCGGCAGTACAGGTTTCTAGTGGAAGTGAGCCCATTCAGGACATCGGTATTGGGATGGAACCCCTTGAAGCCATCTCGTTTGATCTCCCTTCCGAGTCGCTTCCTGAGATTACGATTCAGAAGTCATCCGAGCCGTCTTCCTCTTCGTCCTTTTCCTCGTCCTCCTCCCCATCCATGTTTTCTAATGCGCAAACCGCATCGGGTCCGTCGATCTCGTTGGCGGCCCCTACTCGCCTTTCTGTGGAGGAGGAACGCAAAAAGAAGATGGAATTGATCAACAAACTAAACCGTCTGGAGTCAAAAGGATATACCATGACTAAGAGATTTACAATGGATAATACACTGGAAGAGATTCAGAGCGAGTTTGAGCGCCTGTCGGATGCGAAGAGTCTGGAGGCCTCTCTCCGATTTCAGCGCCAGTGCCTCATGGGTGTCGCGACGGGTGCTGAATTTCTCAACAGTAAATTTAACCCCTTTGACTGGGAGCTGGATGGATGGTCCGAGTCCGTTCATGAGAACATCGAAGACTTTGATGAGGTCTTTGAGGAACTATATGACAAATACAAGGGTCGCGGAAACATGCCTCCTGAGGCCAAACTGATGATGTCTCTTGTGGGCAGTGGTTTCATGTTTCACATGAGCAATTCCTTTTTCCGTTCCAAGATGAGCCAAGTGGATCCGAGCGATATTTTCCGAAACAATCCCCAGTTGGCGAAACAGTTTGCGGCCGCGGCGGCGAATCAGGCAGGCCCTGGGTTTGGTAATTTCATGGGGGCGGCGATGGGCGTTCCACAGCAGGCACAACAGCAATATCAGCAACAGGGTCCACCAACGGGCTCGTTCTATCAAGCCTCTCAAGCGCCGATGCCACAGGTCCCTCAACCGATGGCGGCCCAACAGGCGGCCCCGATCCGTCGTGAGATGAAGGGCCCCACGTCTGTGGATGAGATTTTGAAGACGTTTCAGGAGGTGCGATCGGCCGACATGGAGGCACCTACCTTTGCGACCCCACCCTCCTCGATGTTTTCCTCTCAGCCGGCACGTCAGGCGATGCAGGAGATTCATAGCATTCCCGCAAGCCCACGATCCGATGATATGGAGAGTGTCTATACGACGACGAGCAATCCGCAAAAGCGTGGTCGTCGCAAGCCGAGTGTGCCTGTGGGAAATACGATGACGCTTAACCTCTAAGGTGGGGACACTCGCAGGGCTCGTTTCCCCACACCCCTATGGGGGCACTGCGTTCCCCCATACCCCCCTCTCATGGAGAGGACTAGGTATTCACCCGATCTCTGTGGAGTGAACGAGGTATTCATCCGATCTCTGTGAAGTGGACTAGGTATTCACCCGATCTCTGTGGAGTGAACGAGGTATTCACCCGATCTCTGTGGAGTGAACGAGGTATTCACCCGATCTCTGTGAAGTGGACTAGGTATTCACCCGATCTCTGTGGAGTGAACGAGGTATTCAGCCGATCTCTGTGGGAGAAGGGTATAGGGACGTTTCGTCCCCACTGGGGACTCCCACATACTCCATTTTTGATCATGATCCAGCGAGAAGAGACGTATCATCTCTCTTCTCTGTGGATTTCTCTCCCTTCTATGGAAGGAGGTGTGAGGGCAAGTCCTCTCCTAGAGAGAGGGGTATGGGGAAACGAAGTGTCCCCATAGGGGTGCTGGGGAAACGAAGTGCCCCCACTTTATAGCTGAAGAAGAGACATGTTCGCCGCATAAATATCCTTCGCAGGCACATGATCCTCCTCTTCTTCGGATGGATCCGCCGTCATGTATCGGCTCGCCTTAGAAGTCAAACGATGGAGAATTTCCTTCTCTTCAGGAGTCATCTCTCCCTCTTTCTTTTTCTCACAGCTCGACCCTTTTTTGCCATGGGTTCCAAAGAGACACAACGAGGAGTTTTCATTAAAGAGGTAGCCGAGAAAGAGAACCACCACGAGTGTTGCCCAGAAGGCCACCCAGATGCTTCGCGTCGCAACGAACAGCACGGTAAAAATAAGAACTCGACGAACCCACGGTAGCTGAAGAAATTGTTCTTGCTGCTTGGTCACCTCTAAGCCAATAAAACGGCCGCCCAAATTGAGAATCAACATCATCAACCCGATAAAATAGGGATTGGTATTGAACAAATGAAGCACAGCATCCAGAGGACTCATGGCGATCGCACTTGCTGCGGATGCATGAGCCATGCTCGCCGCCACCGGAAGACTCATGGTTTTCTGATAGTCATGCATTTATAATTCAGAGAAGGGCGTCAACAGGGTTTCCATGTCATTCAAGTAAAAAAAGAGAAGAAGAGCAATCATGATTCCAACTGCAGGGGACCAGGCCGCCGCAGACAAAAGAAGACCGACAATCATGATACGCCACATCGGATATTGATACAGGTTGGTCAAGACGGGTCCATATTCTTGTTCAAACACTGTTCCATAGCGAAGAAGGAGGGCCGCTGTGAGAAGAATCACGACCGCACAGGCCATCCCATTTGCATCCCGATCAAACGTGAGAAACGAAGGCCACATTCTGTTTCTATCTGCTGATTTTATCTTATGATTGAACGGGCTGTGTCGTGACACGATCCGTGGAGATGGCCGCAGGGGTTTCACCAAGCACTTTCTCGACGAACCAACGACGACCCGACACCTTTTTTTCCAGTGTTCCTCCGTCGAATCCCTCCAATGAGCTCAGGGGGCTACGAATGGCACCGTGAAGAATCAGCAGAAAGGCCATCGCCGTCAGTAGACCGTAGATCCATCCGAGTCCATGGACGACTCCATACACGGCGGCAAGGGCGAGTAACCGACCCAACATGGAATCCGCAAACATACGAAGATTCATGGGGACCACATGGGCATAGGTAATCAGAAGAACCATGACGGCACCATACAACAGTGAAAAAGGGGAACTCAACGATCCGCTGTGTGGAAGCATGGCAGACATCCTGTTTACCATGCCTGTTTTCTTTATGGTACTGTCTTTGCGCGGTCGCTGCGTTGTCTTGAGAGGAGGACGCATGTTGCAAAGAGATCATAGATTGTCTCCCATGGGTAGTAGGAGAGAGGACATGAACTATTGTTCGTTAGAAGATGCCTTTCAAGAGGGGGCGCCCTCTCCGGGATGCGGGGGCGATCAGGCCACCAAACAGGCACGAAGGGAGGAGCGCCGCAAGGCGCGACGATGCAAGGGGCCTGCTGCCACCTATTTGGAGTTGGATCCAGATCGGCAACATCTTTCTTCCCTTGCCGAAGTCAATCCAATGAATCATGGAACAGGATTGCGTGAGCATGTGCCCGTTACAGCCCCACAAGAAGAGGGATTTGCTTCAGAAGAGCCCATCTCTGCCCCACCCGCGTACGTTCAGCCGGCCTCTCTTCCGCCCACTGCGGCGAAAAAGAAGTTCTTTGGAGCCGATCCGGATGATGGATTTGCGGACTATGAGCCGGATCAGAAAGACCATATGCTGGAGCCCGATTTTATGAAGCCGTTTCAGCCATCGGGTGTGAAAGGGCCGCTACCGAGCCCATCGTCTCAGCTGCATTGGAAGCCATTGACCGCGAGTGGTGCCCAGACGGCGTTCATCGAGCATCTGCCGCCGCCAGGAGGACAGTATGCGCCACGGGCACGCTGTGAGATTTCCATGGAGGAGATTGTCAAGAAGATGGATCGTATCATGGCGCGATTGGATGATACGCATACGGCATCGCCTGAGCAGGTAACTTCCGAGATTATGATGTTCATTTCCAGCGGCATTTTTGTGCTGTTTTTGATGGATCTTCTGGTGAAGAAAGGGAGCACATTGCGGTTCTAATACGGGTACCCTACGAATGGATCGGAGGAGCATGATTGCTTCTCTGATCGATCCTTATACAATACATTGTCACACAACACATTACTTCATCGCTTTTCGTTTTCGTGTGCGACGACGAACGCTCCGATGCGCCCTTGTTCGCAGACGACCTCCTAGCTTTTTCACAACCCGTTGTTCTATCTTTGCCACTTCTCCCTTGACAACGGATGGCGCACAGGTGATTTGTGTTGCTCCATATTTCGCCATGGCATCCGTGAATTCAATTGTGCCGATGGTCGTGATCGCATTATGGCTGATCAGCGCCTGAACGATCTCCTCTAGATACTGGGGTACATCGGATCCCTTTTGGATCCATGTCCGTGCCTCTTCCAACTGTTGAACGATCGGATCGGTTGGAAGAAGACCAACGCGTGTCATTTGTTCACGAACGCCGCGGAGCGCCGCACCCACGTCTGCGATCTTCGTAGAATCCATCGGACCAGGGATCAGCGGCTGAAGTGCCTCACGGGCACTCAATAAGGGTCCAATGTCCACATATGGGATGGGAGGAGGATTATTGGCATCTCGTGACAGGTTGACCACGGTAAAGATACAGAAGGTATGAGTCCTTCCTGACACATGCTTTTCAATCAGTTCCGCCAACGGGCCGCCATCTTCTTCCATCGGACGAGCATTGTCCTGTCCAAAGCAATGAAGATGATGGGGGTGACACTGTAAAGGGACACATTGATCTAAAAAGGGGGGTGTTCGTGACCGTTCGCCACGTGTACGAAGATGGGCACCAATAAAGGACCGAAGCCGAGCAAGGCTGTCATTGATGAAGACTCCCTCTTTGACGCGCTGATCGCACAGCGCCTTTTTTGAATAGGCCAGAATCTGACTCTTGGTCATGATCTTCTGGGCATCAGGTTGATAGGCGCGAGTCATCAAGGACTGAAAGAGTGTTTGAAACCTCACACGACTATGGGTATACCATACAAGGAGCTTCACGAGTTGATAGAGATAATCTAGCTTGAAGGATGGATCCACATGAACACGATACAGATCAAGCATTTTCTGATAGACAGGAGCATAGGCCCGATAGGACAGTAGTTCATGGGACGGAGAATGCCGATGACTGTCGATGGTTACCTTTGTATAGTCTGTCAAGAGAGAGACAGATCTTCCAAAGGTTCGGTCCATTTCTGTATACATTTTATTGCATCTGTCGCGGATGGTTAGAAAGACATCCATGATACTCCGTTGGGGATCAAACAAATAAGAAGACGCTTTCTCTGTCAAGACAAAATCTTGCTCAGCAATGTCTCCTATGTCTCTCGTCCTTCTACGAATCTCGGCCTTCACTTTTTCTTCCACCTGTTGTACCATTGGATCCACCAACGCATCCACACCGATCTTCTCTTGAACTTGGGGATTCTCACACATGAACGTGTTCTCGACACCCGCAAAATCACATACCACAAAGACAGCATCACCTGCGGCGTTTGCTTCGCCTGCGGCGTTAGAAAAGGTCAACACACAAATCACATGACTTCGTGAACTCTGTGGATTATTAGGAGTCGGCGCCGTGTTTCGTTTGGTGTCAATATACTCCACGATTTCTTTTTCCAAGGGCACACGGGCCGCATTAGCCCATTTGCCTCCTTGAATCGTATAGGAAAAGGGCTGAGCGCTGGAGCATTCCGCGACAGGGATCGTGTAGGTCGTTGCTTTTCCCTCTTTGTCTAACACCGTGCGAGTCAGTGTCTGCTGTGAGTCCTTTGATATCGCACGACACTGCCCATGAGGCGATCCATCCGCATCCAATTCATAGATGATGACCTCACATGACGTATATCCACTCCTATTCGCCGCAGGTTGAATCAACCGATTCGCCACATGGGCCAACAATCCAGGCTGTCCATTGTGTTTCGCATAGACCAGTGTCGTTGTTTTGCCACTACCTGATGCGCCATATCCGATCACCGTGACAGCTTCTCCCTTACGCAATCGGTTCTCAACGGCGTCCACAAAGACTGGATCGTGAGAGATCGCCTGACTGTTCATCGTGGGAGGATAGATCTTGGTAAAAGGGCCATAGTGATACGTGCGAGAGTCCATACCGCGTGAAACTTCACGCCCCCGTTCGTCATAAAATGCCTTTGGTGTGGACGAATAGGTCAATGACAGACTGCGCTGATATCGCCCATCGATCGTATACTGAAACCGAGCATGATCGAGCGCAGGAGTCTTGCTCGACAGATACAAGAAGGTGAGAAGGGAGGGATCCTGATTGTGTTCATCGGCGAGTTCCGCTCCACAGGCTTTCTGTATGCTATCGATACTGGTTTTATTCTGCCCCCAGTGCGTATCGGTAAATGCCTTGATACGCTCCACGGTCACATTGATCACCATGAAATCATCCGATTGATTAAGGATCGGTGCTCGGCGCAGTCCGATGATCAGATAATACAACAGTGTATCGATTCGCATGGCTTTCTCTCCGCCTCCACTGGATGCCGCATTGCTATTGGCAGCGCTGGCTGCGGCGCTATCCGCCTGTTGGTCCTCTTGATGGCGTTGATACTCCGCATAGGTATGTCCAAGAAGGGTTCGCATCACACGCTCCTCAGGCAAGGGAGAAAAAAGGATCATAAGAGGGTTGCGTAGAAGACAAGAACGCAGAGGCTCGCGGTCACGCAGATCAAACGCACGAAGCGCCACAGGGTGACGAAGAAGCGTTCTCCATGGCAAGAAATAAGTCTGGATCAAATCCTCTATGAGGCGTTCCACGGCCTCACGACTAACGGGTTGAAACGATACATTCGGGTCAGGAACGGCACTCAGATCAATCAGGCCGAGACGCTGGGTCATGGTCTCTTTCAGCTGCTTGAGTTCTCCCTCCATCCGTGCGTTCTCTTTGATCAATTCAAAGATCTGCTTATTGGACGATGTCATGAATGCCGTGTGAACCGCTACTTTACTAGAAAGGCTCTTTTCTGCCTCTTCTCGTTTGGCAATTTCTTCTTTCAGTGCGGCGGTCGCGCCCTTTGTTGTTTCCTCATCCAGCTGATGAAGCCGCTCCACTTGTTGCGTCAATCGCGTAATATCTTCCGCGGCCTCTGCCCGTTCTGCCTCTGCCTCCGCCTTTTCCTTCTCTGCCTCTTCTTTGAGTTTCGTCAACGCTGCGATCTCTTCTGTCTGGCGAGCCAACTGACTCTGTAGTGCCTGAATGGCGCGCTCTTTTTCGCTCGTAAGAGACTCCATCTCCTTCTTTTGATCATCCTCTAGTTTGTTCATCTTTCTTTGTAGGGCTTCTGCTTGCGCTTGTAGGGCCGCCGCATGGGCCTGGTTTTTTTGAGAGAGGGTGGCCGCATGCTCGTCTCTCAATTGCTGTTGGATGGATGTGCTCTCTTGTGCGGCGGACGTCAGCTGTTTCTGAACCTCGTCGATACGCTTCTGAGATGCATCCACGCGACTCAAGGCATTCTGAATCGCTGCGTTGTGCTGAGCGCGGAGCTCCTCCTTTTCTTTCTCTGCGGTAGCAAGGGTCTCTGCCAGTGCCGCTGTGGCAGCCTGCTGAGCCGCCTCATACTCTAACGTTTTCGCATCAAGAGAGGCCTGGAGAGCATCCGCTTTCGTCTTTTCCTCGTCTGCCTTTGCGCGTGCTTCCAATATCGCATCCTCTCGTTCCTTCATCTGACGGTCCCATTCGGCCTTCTCGGTCGCGCTCTGCGTGGCCCTTGCCGCCGCATTCTGAGCATTCTGTTCTGCTTTGGCTGCGATGGCCTGTTGTGCCTCTTCTTGCGCTTGTTTCGCCGCCGCGAGTTGATCCTGAAGAGCCTGAGACGCCTGTTTCATCTCCTCCTGCTGTGTTTTGAGCGCGGTCTGCGCCGCACGGGCCGCATCCGCCTCTGTCGCCGCCCGTTCCGCGGCCTCCTGAGCAGCAGTGGCCATCGTTTGTTGCTCTGCGGCACGGGCCTCGGCGGCTGCGGCTTTTTCCTCGGCGGCCACACGGGCCGCCTCGGCCGCTTGTGCGGCAGCCTCGGCCTCCTGTTGCGCGGTAAGCGCCACCGCCCTGTTTTGTCGATTAGCTGCAGAGGTAGCTTGTGCCGCTTGTGTCAAGGCCTCCGCAGCAGCAATGGCGGTGGCCGCCGCCTCCTGAGCCGCTGTGATCGCCTCGGCCTTTTCCCGTTCCGCAATCGCCGCCTGATCGGTAGCGGCACGGCGTTCACTTTCCAACCGAAGACGGTCCACGTCGGCCGCGGCCATCTGCGCTTCCCACTCGGCCTTCTCCGCCGCAAAGGATGCCTCTCGTGCGTTTTTCTCGGCCGCGGCCGCCGCCGCATGTTGATTCACGATGGCGGTGGCCTGTTCGCTAGCCTCCTGGAGTGCCTGGGTGTGAGCGGCTTCCATGGCGTCTTTCTGTTGAAGAAGTTGATCCGCATGCGCGGCGTTTCCTGATGCGAGAGCCGTCGCATGCTGTTGAGAGAGAGCGTGAAGATTCTCTTCTGTCTCTGCGAGCGCCTTTTCATGTTCGGCCAATAGGCGCTCCTGTTCGGCCTGTGCTGCCCGTTGGATGGCATTTCGCTCGGAACGAGCCGCATTGCGATTTGCGATCGCCGCAGCGATTTGTTCATTGCGGTTGGCCTCCGCTGCCGCGATCGCCGCATTCTTCTCGCGCAATGCCTGCTCATGAGCAGCGAGGAGGTCCGCCGCAGAGCGCGCTTCTTTCACATTGCGCTCGTGAAGCGTTGCGTTGCGCGCCCGTTCTAGCTCGGCGAGTGCTGCGGCAGCCGCCGCGTTATGCTCTTGAATCGTGCGCTCGAGCTCAGCAATGCGGGCCTGTTGTGCGGCAGCCTGCTGAGCCGCTTCGGCGTTTGCTGTGTTCCGTTGCGATTGTAACAATGTTGCAGTCTGACGCGCAATGTTTCTCTCTTTCTGAGCATGCGCCATCGCCTCTTGATGTTCTCGTTCGAGTGCTTCTCGAGTGGCGATGGCGGCATCAAGTGCGGCCTGGATGCGCGCCTGCTCTGCGGCGGCTGCAGCAACCTCTCTCTCTCGTTGTTCTCGAGTTGCTGTGGTGGATTGCTCGGCCGCTATCTGAGCCGCTTGTGCGGCCTCCTGCGCCTGTTGTAGTGTGCTCTGAAGATCCGTTTCACGCCGCTCCGCCTCTGTAAGAGCAAGGCGAGATTCCTCCGCTTCCTTACGGGCATGATCTGCCTCTTTCTGAGCCTGTGTTCGCTGTGTGTTGGCCGCCATCCGTGCCTCCTCGGCCGCATTCCGTTGGGCGCGGGCATTCGCCGCGTTGGCAACCGCTGCGGCCTGAGTGGCCTCGGCCTCCTCCTTCGCCCTCTCTGCTGCAACATGAGCCGCCTCTGCGGCGACCTGTGCGATCCGCGCCTGCTGAACGGCTTGCTCCTTCTCGACACGAGTCGCCTCGACCGCCTGTTGTGCCGCCACCGATTGGGTTTGAGCATGATCCAGTTCACGTTGAATACGTGCTACCTCTTCACGTGCCGCATTTCGCGCAAGATGAGCTTCATTCCGATTTCCTGAGACCCGTGTGCTGGCCTGCTGCGCCTCTGCCAGTTGTTCACGGAGTTGTTGAACCTCCGCGGCTGCCTCTGTTCGGATCCGTTCGGCCTCTTGTTGTGCGGCCGCCGCTTGTCTCGATAGACGGATCGCAGCAGACTCTTCTGCGACAGTGCGCGCTTCTTCGCGCGCGGCATTCACAGCGACTCTCTGCGCCTCCTCCGCTGCGGTGTGAGCCGCTCGTGCGGCATCTTGTGCCTGTTGAGCAGCGACCTGTGCGGCCGAGGCGGCATCTGCTTCTGCCATGGCCTGTGCGGCGGTGACGGCGTGCGCGGCCTCTTTCTCTTCTGCCGCCCGCTGCGCGGCTGCTGCTTGTGCCGCCTCCCACTCGGCTTGAAGGCGTGCGACATTCGCACGAGCTGCGTTTCGATTTCCGCTGACGCTCCTGATCTCTTCCTGTGCTGCCGCTAATTCGGTCTGGAGTCGCTGGACTTCTGCGGCCGCAGCAGTCGCATTCGCATTCGCCTGTCGCTGTTGAGCCATGACGGCCTCTGTGCGCGCCGCTTGTGCCTCCGCCAGCTCGGATGAAAGGCGTTCAATGACTTGTCCACGAGTCGCATTCCATGTCTGACTGGTCTCGGTGAGTCGTGCTATCTCGGCGCGCAATTCTGCGACTTCGGCCTGAGCGGCGTCGACTTGTTTCTGAGCGGCTTCGATGGAAGCACGATCCCCTTGTTGTTGTGCCACTTGTAGCGCCGCATCTGCCTGCTGTTGCGCTGCCTCTGCTACATGGAGCGCCTGTTGATCCGCCTCTCTCTCGTCTTGAACATGGGCCAATGCGGCAACTGCTTCCTCTTTGTATAGTGGGGACGCAAGCGTGTGCTTCACAAACACACCCCTCTCTTCAAGCGCTCCCACACCATCCGCCCCCACCCCAAGCGCTCCCACACCATTTGCCCCCATCGTTTCTCGCATACTCTCCAGATCAGCGCAGAGTGTTCGCATGCTCTCATCGGTCGTGATGATGATATAGTCCCCTTTGCGTTGATAGGTATAGGGAGCTGCCGCATGAGCCGCATGAGCCGCATCAGAAGCACTAGAAGCGCCAGAAGCACTAGAAGCGCCAGAAGCACTAGAAGCACTAGAAGCGCCAGAAGCACTAGAAGCGCCAGAAGCACTAGAAGCACTAGAAGCGCCAGAAGCACTAGAAGCGCCAGACGCACTAGATGAGGAGGTAGAACCAATCATACCTGATGGACCAAAGGAACCAATGTTGCGAGAAGACCTCACCGCATTCAGATCGTGTAGGGTCGCACGCGTCTCGTCGGGAACAAGGCCGCTCAGCCATCGCATCGCAAGGGTTTGTAAGATGGCGCGAACCGGTTCACAGTGAGCCGACTGTAGAATCGTCTGATGGGTTTGACATGTGCCATGATACAAGGCGCGCAGCATCTCTGTTCGTTTCTCTCCGTCCAGTGCTTCCATCCCGTAATAGGTTAAAATCTCCTGTTGAATCTTTCGCTCTGCGGGGGTACTGCCTGCTTGACTCTCAGGATCGTGCCAGTAGACCACTCTTGTTCCTAAGGGAAACTTTTTGGATCCACGCGCCATAGGCTCCACAGATGCCATAGGCTCTGTCGTTGCCACAGGCTCCATGGATGCCACAGATGCCATAGGCTCCGTCGCAGTCATAGGCTTCGCAGGCTCCACCGATACAACAGGCTTCGCAGGTTCCACGGATGCCACAGGCGTCGCAGGTTCTACAGGCTTCACAGATGCCGTGCCCTCAAAGGCAGCCACGACGGCTGCGGCCCGTTCCGCATCGGACATTCTACTCTACCTCTTTATTTTTATGAACCAATGACACACGATGACGGGGCTATGCGGTGTAGTCAAAACGATTCAGGCTTATGATTACATATCGGTTTGCAGAAGGGATCTGAAGGGTGACTGTTTTAAGAACATCGGTACAGGATACTGTATCAATCACCATCGGTGTATCGATCGTTTGAGGCATCGTGTGACGTTCCAGAAGGTCATTCATGGTAAGAGAAGAGGACAGAGAAGAAGGAATCGCAAGAGATACTGTCGTTGTGAACACCTTCGTAGTAGAAGACGCGTCAGAGGGGGTGGAACAGACCAGTGTCGAGTGTTCCTCGATGGCAAAGAGGGATCGAATCGCAGGAACATCCTCTATGATGCCTAGAAGGGTCTTCCGAATGAACTCCATCGCATCCTGTTGTGACCCAATGGACTGCTCTGGGAATGTATACTGAATCAGTGTCTGGTATTCGATAGGACACTCCACTGCCTTCACGTTTTTGGAATATTTGTAAAAGATCTGTTGAAGGAGGAGCGTGATGTTGTTGATCTCTTCGGAAAGAGAAGAGGTGCCAACATGAAATTTCTCTATATACGTGCGATACTCGGGGAGATGATAGAACATCTGAAGAGCCGCATTCATCCAACAGGAATTTCCATGATTTTGAATCCCTCTATGACGATCGCCCGCAGGAGCATTTCTTTCAAATAGATATACATATCCTGTATCAAGGTCGTGTGTGGGCCGTTGATCGCGTAGATTGATGACACTCTCATCGTCAAACTTGATCCAAGGTCCCTTTTGTCGTGGAGTTTGTTGTGGAGATGGATCGTGATACACATAGGTATAATGGCCACCTTCTGTATCACCTCCATGCTGGATCATCCCTCGTAGCTGATAGGATTTTCCATCAATTATTTGTTCATCAGGAACCATCACAGGAGTCATGATCTTCTGTGCAGAAAAGGGAGCAATAGGCTTCACGGGAGCAGCAACAGGAGCAGCAACAGGAGCAGCAACAGGCTTCATGGGAGCCGCAACAGGAGCAGCAACAGGAGCCGCAACAGGCTTCATGGGAGCCGCAACAGGAGCAGCAACAGGCTTCATGGGAGCCGCAATACCCTCTGCCGTCGGTTCATACACCGCAATCCCCTTAGAAGCCCATGCCCTATCCCATGTAGAAACCTCAGTGATCGCCCCCGCAGAATAGACAGCGAACCCATTCTGCACACGACGCACCGCTGTATCAGGAGGCAAGAGTAGCCCATAGATAGGTGTCGGTTCTTGGGGCACACGATCGGTCCGATATCCATAGAGTTCCATCGCATACCGCAAGACATCGGCGTCTTCTACCCCCTCTTTATGATAAGAGAGAAATCGGCGAAATCCCTCGAGGGACAAGGGTGAGGTAGGATTCTTCATGAACGCAACAAGATCAAAGGGTCCATCAGGAATCACCGACGATCCGAGCATCCATGAAAGAAGACCTGAGTCTCCCTCTCCTCCCTTGCTCTCTGTGACAGAAGAGGGTACATGGGGCGCCATTCCTTCACGAAAGGCCGCAAAGGTGCCTGTAAGATCTCCGCTCAATAGTGTGATCGCCTTATGATGAAAAGAGACTTGTAGGTCTCGCCCCACGTGTGAGATGGTTCCACATCCCATATCAAATGAGGGTGTGGAGGCTTGAAATCCAACACGCTGTAACAGTGCCTGAACGCGACGATCAACAAAAGGATAGAGAGACTCACATACGTTTGTTTTCTGATCCGTCACGGGTCGGCATAATGGATCTTCTGATAACAGATCAACCTTCACACGATCTTCCGCAAACGTATTCGTGATCCCATATTGCGCGGCGATGTCTTTGCTTCCTCCTCCTTTCATGGCAAGAATGGGTCCACTGCCAACAGGCAAGAGGGATTCCATGGCTCCTCCGCTCATGGCGACAATGGGTCCACTACCAATGGGCAGCAATGACTCCATGCCACCCCCGCTCATGCGAAGAATAGGAGCCTGTGCCGCAGGCAATAGACTAGAAGAGGAATCCATACTACTCTCCCACGGAAAAGAACGGGGCCTAAACCACACACCCTGTCTACGCACTAGTCATGGAGGCCTATGTATCGGATCCACAAACGCGCCGAAAAAAGATGGAATGTAAGCCTGAGCTCGTCATCTCGAGTCTTCAGCGTTTCTATGCGCATCAGCCCAATATTGAAAAGGTTCTCCAGTATTTACACGGAGAGGCTCCGTTGAGTCTTCGAATCATTGACTGGTTTGTGACGAAATACAGTCGGAAGGCCTTTGTTCGGTATACGCTTCATGGCCAAGAGTTTCTGGTCTACTTGAGCTATAAGGGACAGCTCAAGGCCTATTCCAAACAATATTTTGACCCCAATTGCCGTCGAGAGCGGATCATGTTTTCGATTCCGAATCATGAGCCCTTTATGACGACGATTGGAAAGCTCAACTTTTTCCGATGGGCGCTCGAGACAAACATGCTCGATTATATGGAAGCCCATGAG
>Ga0316231_1001092_pt1 | contig 32218 bp, 32 predicted proteins | sample TBH18027metaG_FD_206002 | JGI IMG/M metagenome (GOLD analysis project Ga0316231, IMG submission 206002) | Freshwater microbial communities from Trout Bog Lake, Wisconsin, USA - TBH18027 | ecosystem: Environmental > Aquatic > Freshwater > Lake > Hypolimnion/Profundal zone | place: USA: Wisconsin... | reverse complement strand
ACCCCTCAGCTGCTGGGGAAAACCAACCCCTGGCGATCTTGGCTGTTACGCCAAAAGCAAAATAGAGCTAACCCCGGTGGACCAGGTTGCCGCCATGAACGCTGCCGCCTTCTTTCAGACCATGACGCGAACCATGTCCCAAAACCCGCCTTGGATACAGGACCCGGCGCTGAATGAAAAACTCGCGGCCCTGGGACTGGTGCCAAACAGATATTTTGATTACTCCAGCCTCAGTCCGTCGGTCAAAGCTGCTCTTGGGTTCTCTGCTGACTTCGGTCAAAAGCTGATCAAAGCTGAAGCCGTCAAAAAATACTTCACCATGAACAATAACGGCTGGGCTGTACTGCGTAAAAACACGGGATTCTACGGAGCGGATTTACCTTCAGCGGGCGATTGCCGCCCTGGCAGGAATCGGGGCCAACCTGCCCCAGGATTCAGTCTACGCTCCCGCATTTACCGATACCGCCTGTATACCCTTAGCCGGACACAACGACTACCTCATTCATTTTGATAAAAGGTATCTTCTCCCGGTTCATGCCTTTTGGTCGGTAACCCTCTATAATCCCAGGGGCTATCTGAGTGAAAACCCGATTCACCGTTATGCCGTCAGTCCTCATCTCGAACCATTGAACTATCATGCCGATGGCTCTCTGGATATCTTTGTCGGCAATATTGCACCCGGAAAAGACGCTGCCACCAATTGGCTGCCAGCCCCCAAGGGCCGGTTTAATCTGGCTCTGCGGCTGTATTGGCCGGGACGGCCGATTCTTGACGGGCGATGGCAGCCGCCGGTGATACTGAAGATATAGCTACTCTGACTTGACCGATATATGCTTCCTTCGCCTCCAACATTCAACGCCACCCAAAACACGATAAAAACCATGCTTGCCTTGAAAAGCATGGTTTTTCCATTTGATTCATATTTATTTTTCGTTCTTAACATTCGATTATTAGGCTCGTCATCTACCTATGACCTGACTCCACGGATCAACCCCGCATGTTATCGCACTTTAATCAACTGTTATCGTCTTTTGGAGATTTTCTAATCGGTATATCCTGCATATCAGGCCGATTTTTCTCCATCCAAATAGCAAAGGCAATATTCCAGAGCGCTGCTCTTAAATGCGGTTCATCTTTCATTCCTCTGAGATAGCAGGACAAATGCCTGAGCGCGCTGTCAATCAAAGAATGAATCGGAATGCCTTTTTCACAGTTTCTCTCGCCGTATTTTTTCGCGCCTTGCTCACAGTGAATGGCCAATTCGTGAATCGCGTCCCATGGAATCAAATCATAGCGCCCTTTCCCTTCGTGTAAATCTCTAACAGCCCCGGTGTTGAACTCTGTCCTGTTTCCGCTGTCCTTAATGTCCATTTTCCACCGCCCATTGAAGTTTTGCCGTGATGCTCATCATCTTATTCTGCAAAAACTTCTATTTTTCCTCTTTAAATCTCCTGTTTTGCACTTGTTTAGTCCTATGGCGCACGATGGCACACTTCTTGCGGGGCTTCGCAGCATTCAACACAATTTGGCTAAGAACAGGGACTTAAGGGTATTGCCGCCGTCGGGGCATAATAAAAAGGGGATTTTTTGTCCCGGCCCGAATAAAAAAGAAAACCACTGCGATGATGACTTCACTCTGCACGCAGCCGGTTTTTCTGACAAATATTTATACCGAAGTCGATAACTGAGGTGATCAGACATGTCTTACTGGCAGTCAATCGCGATTTTTGGCGCTGTGGTCGAGGAAGGTAGTTTTTCCGGAGCAGCAAAAAAACTTGAACTCACCCAACCTACTGTTTCCTTCCATATTGACAACCTGGAAAAGGATTTCGGGTGTCAATTATTCCAGCGCACCGCCCGGGGGGTGACCCTGACCGTCTACGGGGAAATACTGCTGCATCATACCGGCAAAATCAACGCCCAGCTGCTGGAAGCCCATAACCAGATCAAGGCCATGCTGGAAGGTGCAGCCGGCAAAATCTGTCTGGGGGCCAGCACCATTCCGGCCGAATACATTATCCCCCAGCTGATTGCCGCATTTCTGCGAACTCAGCCTGGGCTGCAATTTTCCCTCCATTCCGGGGACAGCCAGACCGTCCTGGCCGGCTTTGATAGCGGCAACTATCCCATCGCCATCGTCGGCACCCGTCCCGGCGGCGAACATCCTGTCCTGGAGCTGTGGCACGACGAACTGGTGCTGATCGCCTCCCCGGCAATCTGCGCCAGACTTGGTACTGCCCCGCCCTTGACCGAGCTTTTTTCTTACCCCTTCATCGCCCGGGTCGTTTCTTCAGGCTCGCTGCGGACGGTTCATGCCGCGCTGGAAAGCCGGGGGATCTCCCCGGACCAGATGCGTATCATTCTTGAAGTCGACGGTAACGAAGCCCTGAAGTCGGCGGTTATCAGCCAGCTCGGCCTGGCGTTCATCTCCAAATGGGCCATCCAGCAGGAGCTGCAGGCAGGCACTCTGCAGACAATCGCTACCCCCGGCCTGACGATACCACGGCGCTTTTACGCAGTCTGCCGCCAGCCGCTGGTGCCGACCTGTTTTCAGTTATTCTGGGATTTCCTCGCCGACCAGGCCGCTAAGAACGGCTAGCCTCCACCATTGGCGGCACAACCTGTTTCTTGCGGGACATCACTCCGGGCAGGTAGAGCACTCCCGCCTGGCCTTGCTGGCCAAAAGCCTGTTCCACAAGCGCCACCGACCGCCCGGTGTAAATAAGATGGGAACATTCATTCATGATATCAGTGATCATCAGAATAGCCACATCATAGTCCTCGTGCTGGCACAGGCCAACTAACTGCTCCTGCAGCTTGGCCTTGGCGGCCAAAATTTCCGTCGGGTCCATTACCGAGATTTGGCCGATGGCCACCCGGTTTTCGCCGATCTGAAACTCTTTCAGGTCGCCGCGGATAATTTCGGAGGGGGATAAATCACCGATACCCGAACCGGCTTTAAGCAGCGCCATGCCAAATTCATCAAGATTAACACCGGCCAGAGCGGCGAGCTTTATGGCCGTTTCTTTGTCTTTGGGGCTGGCTGTGGGCGACTTGAAGAAAAAAGTGTCAGAGATGACCCCCGCCAGCAGCAGCCCGGCGATGTTCTCCGGTATGACAATATCTCTGTGCCAATGCATATTGGCCACAATGGTAGCCGTAGATCCCACCGGTTCGTGGCGGATAAAGATCGGCTCACTGGTCTCAAGGCCCCCAAGCCGGTGATGGTCGATGATCTCGACGATGTGCGTTTCTTCCACCCCTTGCACCGCCTGTGACCGTTCATTATGATCAACCAGGATAACCTTTGCCCGCTCAGGAACAATCAGGCGGTCGCGGTCAATCATCCCGATAAGGCGGTTGTTCTCCACCACTGGGTAATTGCGGTGATTGGTCTTGACAATCATGGTTCTGAGATCAGCCACCAGATCGCCTTGTTTGAAAGCAACGATCTCGGTCTGCATGGCCATCCGGACCGGTATACTCTGGTTGATCAACCTGGCGCAAGTATAAGTATCATAGGGCGCGCCGATAACGATCACCCCGCTGGCATTCGCCGCATCACACACCGCATCAGACACCTGGGCGCTGCCGGTCACCACCAGACAGGAGACACCCTTTTCGACGCAAGCCATTTGCGCGGTTTCCCGATTGCCGACAAGGACTACGTCTCCCGGTCTGATCATCCCGACCATGGTTTGGGTACGCGCCGCCCCGATCCAGACCTTGCCCTGGACACTCAGCTCCAAATCCCGGCCGCAGAGCGTCACCCCGTCCAGCGCCCGCTGCACCCCGGCAAAAGTCACTCCTGCCTCCCTGAGATCCTGCATCTCAAGCTCATCAAAATATTTCTGGGCCAGGTCCCCTACCGAAACCATGCCCACAAGCCTTCCGTCCGTCTCGACCACCGGCACCGACTTGATCCGGTTGTCTTTCATCACCCGTCCCAGCTCGCGCAGCGTATCGCCCGGCCGGACCGTGGCAGTCGCCGGACTCATGATATCACTGGCACGGGGATACAAATCATCAATCAGCGCCGGAGCCTCCACCTTGAAATAATCCAGCACAAATCGGGTCTCGGGGTTGATTTTCCCTGCTCTGGCAGCAATGGCCGCCTCGCCCATTTGCTGTTTGAGATGAGCGTAGCCGATAGCCGAGCAGATGGAATCGGTGTCAGGATTACGATGACCTATCACCCAGATCGGTTTTGTCATAAATACCTCCCGCCGTAACTGCCGGCAACCTATTCCTGCTTTCATCTTAAAACAGAACAGGGCCTAAGCGCAAATATTTCCTGATAAATAAAGACTTAGCATCTCCCGCGCAGAACAAACGTTTGCCAAACACTTGTTCTGTATATTATAATGTTGGTAGTACAAACAAGGCGGTGAAATCGCACATGGATGTTTTTGAAAAGCTGAAAATATTAACCGACGCAGCAAAATATGATGTCGCCTGCACTTCAAGCGGAGTGGATAAAAAGGCGACAGCCGGTGGAATTGGCAGTGCTTCTGCTTGTGGTATCTGTCACAGCTTTTCAGCCGATGGGCGGTGTATTTCCCTGTTAAAAGTGCTGTTGACCAATGTTTGCACCTATGATTGCAAATACTGCGTCAATCGCCGCTCTCATGACACTCCGCGCGCTTCCTTTACCCCACGGGAACTGGCTGATCTGACTATCAATTTTTATCGGCGGAATTACATTGAGGGCCTTTTTTTGAGCTCTGGGGTGCTGAAAAATCCGGACTACACCTGCGAACAAATGATTGAAGCCTTGCGCATTCTGCGCGAGGAGTATCGTTTCTCTGGATACATCCATGCCAAGGCCATCCCCGGAGCAAACAATACACTGATCACCCGCCTTGGGATGCTGGCAGACCGGATGAGCGTAAATATTGAGCTGCCGTCACAGAACAGTCTGCGGCTGTTGGCCCCCGACAAGACAAAGGATTCCATTTTAGCACCCATAAGCTATATTCAAAACCGCATACAAGAAAACTCGCGAGACATCGTGAAGTATCAGCATGCTCCGAAATTCGTTCCTGCCGGCCAGAGTACCCAGATGATAATTGGCGCTACACCAGAGACCGACTTTCAAATTCTCAATTTAACCGAAGGTCTTTACAAGAAATATAAACTGAAGCGGGTGTTTTTCTCTGCCTATATTCCGGTAGCTAAAAATTCCCTCTTGCCAGCATTAGATACCAAACCGCCTCTTTTGCGCGAACACCGGCTTTATCAGGCGGATTGGCTGCTGAGATTCTACGGCTTTGCCGCTAATGAGCTTCTCGATCAAAATCATCAAAGCTTCAACCCCTATTTTGACCCCAAATGCAACTGGGCCCTCAATCACATGGAGTTTTTCCCTGTGGATGTTAACCGCGCTTCCTATCGCGACCTGCTTAGAGTGCCAGGCATCGGTGTAAACAGCGCCAACCGGATCGTCACTGCCCGGCGTACGACGGTTCTCCGTTTTGAGGGTTTGAAAAATCTGGGGGTTGTCCTCAAGCGAGCCCAGTATTTTATTACCTGCAGCGGCAAAATGGAAGGCAAAAAACTTTCCCAAAGTTCGATGCTCCGCTCCCTGCTATCCGAAAAAGAACTGAAACTCTTTGATTCGCGCTTTGCATCGCCGGCAGAACAGCTTTCGCTGTTTGACCAGCCATCGCTGCTGTCTTTGCCGGGGGGTATCTACCAAAATGCATGACCAGTCAGCTGTAGTGTACCACTATGACGGAAGTTTTGACGGATTATTGTGCTGCGTATTTGAAAGCTACGACAAAAAAGAAATTCCCATCGATATTGTTCTGCCGGACACCTCCCAGCCTCAGCTCTTTTCCGGCAAATCCATTCCGACTGATGTACAAAAAGCCAGGCGGGTTATGGCTTCCATCCCCCAAAAGATAGGGCCGGCGGCGCTAAACTATGTACGGCACGCTTTTTTAACCTGTCTTGCTCAAAAAGAGTTATACATCCTGCAATTCCTGCGGCTAGGCTACCACCATGGCCCGTCTGCCATGAATATGCTGACCAACAATATAGTGAATACAATCGATAAAGCAGTTAAGCATCTGAACAGAGAAAGTCATTTACTAAAAGGCTTCCTGCGGTTTTCCATTTTCAACAACGTCCTCGTGGGGGAGATAGCGCCCAAAAATTTCGTACTGCCGCTGCTGACGCAGCACTTTTGCGAACGTTATCCCCAGGAACGCTTTTTAATCCATGATAAAACCCATGGTATGGGACTGATCTATCAGCCCTACCAATCTGCGGTCATTCCTATTGCTACTCTCGAAATGCCTGAAGCCGATGAAGAGGAACAGGGTTTTCGGGAGCTATGGCGGGTGTTTTACGATACCATTGCCATACAAGAGCGCCATAACCCTGAGTGCCGCAGGAGCCACATGCCGATGCGCTACTGGAAATACATGACCGAGTTTGGCAGCGGCCAAAAAAATCTTCCACCAAAGCTGCCCAGCTTTAGCGGAAGGCTATTAGATTCTCCTGGCCTGAAAACCTGACCTGACTGATTCGCTCCCCCCAACGAATTGAACAGCACTATTCGGGACGACTTCTGCTCCCTTTTCACCTATAATACTCCCAAAGGAGTTGAGCGATATGTCCCCACAATTCCGCCTGAAATCAGAAATAACCGCCGAAACCAAGCGACTGGGTGTTGACCTGATCGGGATAACCTCCAGCGCAAGATTAGGAGAAGCGCCTCCCAACCACAGGCCCACAGATATGATGCCTGAAGCGAAGTCGGTAATCGTTTTGGCCCGCAAGTTTTTGTCCGGACCGACGAACAGCAAGCACTGGACAAGCTATACGGCAGTACATGACGGAAATATCGCCAGATTAGACAATGACGCCTATTGTATATCACGATACATCGAAGAAAACTACCGCGCCAATACCCTGCCGGTGCCTGCCATGACCCCTTATTTCCATTGGGATGAACAAAAACAATATGCTGCCGGGGACTTATCACACAAGCACGCGGCCGTCGCAGCCGGACTGGGGGTAATCGGAAAAAACTCGCTGCTGATTACCCCGCAATACGGCAACAAAGTCAATCTTGTTTCTATCATTACCGAACTTGAGTTAGAACCCGACGCGCTCCTTTCCAAGGAGCTCTGTCCCGCAGGCTGCCGATTATGTATTGATTCATGTCCTGCAAGCGCCATTCATGGTGACTGCACCATCAATCAAAGCTCCTGCAGAAATCATTGTTGGACAAAACTTCCCAGAGGCTTTTCGGTGTTACAATGCTGGGAATGCCGGGGGTGCTGTCCTGCCAACAGGGTGATGAAACCTGACTGCGGTTATCTGCTTGCATAGCGTTTCTATTTATGCTATTATAAATAAAAATCATTACCATATAATGGCGATGACAGGGAAAGTACCAGCGCCGCCCCTTGCAGAGAGCCGGGTTTGGTGAAAACCGGCAGGAAAGGCGCTGAGGAAAGCCACTCTGGAGCCGTGGAGCTGAAAACAGTAAGCTACACCGCTTCCCGGCGTTAACGGGAAAGAGGCGAGCCATTCATGGCTAAATTAGGTGGTACCGCGGGAAACTAATCCCGTCCTTTATCAAGGGCGGGATTTTTTATTTTGGGATGAAGAGGTGGACGACATGCAAGAATTATTAGAACTCCTGGAAAAAGATCATACTCTGACAGTAGAACAACTGGCAACCATGCTTGATAAGAGCCAGGCGGAAGTCGCCGCCCTGGTTAACCGTCTGGAAGCGGAAAAAATCATCGTCAAATACCAGACCATCGTCAACTGGGAGAAAGCCGGCGTCGACCGCGTTACTGCCGTCATTGACGTCAAAATCACCCCCCAGCGCGAAGTGGGCTTTGACTCCATCGCCGAGCGAATTTACCGCTTTCCGGAAGTCCGCAGTCTGTACCTGATGTCCGGCGCCTACGACCTCCTGGTGATGGTGGAGGGAAAAAACCTCAAAGAAGTATCCCAGTTTGTATCCACCAGATTGTCGACCATCGAAGGAGTCCTCAGCACCACGACTCACTTTATGCTGAAAATGTACAAGGAATCAGGCGTAATTGTCGAAGATGAGGAAGAAGACCGCCGGCTGGTGGTCTCGCCATGAACTGGGGAGATCGAGTATCACCCACAGTCAGGGCTATTCCGCCTTCCGGCATCCGCCGCTTTTTCGACATCGTCGCCGAAACCAAAGGTGTCGTCTCCCTGGGGGTAGGAGAACCGGACTTCGTTACCCCCTGGCATATCCGGGAAAGCTGCGTATACGGCCTGCAAAAAGGCTACACCGCCTATACCTCCAACTACGGCCTGCTGGAACTGCGGGAGGAAATCGCCCAGCATGTCAACAACAAATACGGCGTACCCTATGATCCCCGCAAAGAGATCCTGGTTACCGTAGGAGTCAGCGAAGCGCTGGACCTGGCCATGCGCGCCATCCTAAGCCCGGGTGACGAGGTTCTGGTCCCTGAACCCTGCTACGTCTCCTACAAAGCTTGCGTAACCCTGGCGGGCGGCAACCCGGTTATTGTGCCGACGACACTGGAAAACGAATTCCGGGTCACCGTCAGTCAGCTGGAAGAGCTTGTGACCCCCCGCACCAAGGCGCTGCTAATCAGCTACCCCAACAATCCCACCGGCACCATTCTGACCTATAATGAATTGGCCGCCATCGCCGTTTTTGCCGAAAAGCACGACCTTATCGTCATCTCTGACGAAATATACGCCGACCTGACCTACCAGGGTCAGCACACCTGCTTCGCCAGCCTTCCGGGCATGCGTGACCGCACCATCTTGCTCAACGGCTTTTCCAAAGCCTACGCCATGACCGGCTGGCGGATAGGCTACGCTCTATCCAACCGCGATTTCATCAACGCCATGACCAAGATTCACCAGTACACCATGCTCTGCGCTCCCATCACCGGTCAGATCGCCGCCATCGAGGCCCTGAAGCACGGCGATGGCGATGTTGCCAAAATGGTGGATGAATACAATCGCCGCCGCCGGCTGATGGTCGAAGGCTTCCGCAAAATCGGCCTGCCCTGTTTTGAACCCAAGGGTGCTTTTTACATCTTCCCGTCCATCCGCGAAACCGGCCTAAGCTCACTTGCTTTCGCCGAGCAGCTGTTAAAAGCCGAAAAAGTGGCCCTGGTGCCTGGCGAGGCCTTCGGCGCCAGCGGGGAAGGCTTCGTGCGCTGCTCCTACGCCTCCTCCACCACCAACCTGACCGAAGCCCTCAAGCGCATCGACCGGTTCGTAAAAAACTGCCGCTGAAAAGCTGAAAAGGAAGGCCGCGGCCTTCCTTTTCTCATGTGTCGATAAACCCCCAGGCTGTTCAAAAAGGTCGAGATGCTAGGCGCCGCGAGGAAGCGCTCGAAGACAGTACACGCGGGTACGGCGAGAGCGCTCCCGGAGCGGTAACGACGCAGATTGGCCTTTTTCAACAGCCGCCTATCGTACCAACTCTGATTCGAATACCAGTTTCACACCCGCTGCCTCAATTTCCGGGATCATCTCCCGAACCGCCGTGGCGGTGCTCATTCGGGCGTGGCCGATAACCGTTATACTGCCGTGCTGGATGGCCAGATGAGTAGCCGTGCGCAGCTGATTTTTGATCGCCTCGACATCGGCGCTGTTATCAATAAACAGATCATTTTCACCGGTGCGCAGCCCCATCTGCTGGGACATCTCGGCAGCCACCGACTGGCTGTTGGTGCGGCTGTCAACAAAAAACAAATTATTGGCCTTCAGGATGGTCAGCACATCCCGCATCACCCGCCTGTCGGCAGTGGCCTTCGACCCTTGGTGGTTATTGACGCCGATAATCCCCGGCACCGCCTGAACCGCCTTGTTCACCGCCTGCTGGATATCCGGGTCGGCCATAGCCACCGTGATTGACGTCGGTTCCGCTTGTTCGGCGGCCGACAGGGCTTCCATCGGCAGATGGAGCATCACCTGATGACCCGAACTCAGAGCCCGGCTTGCAGCCTCGTTGCTGTAGGGCCGGTAGGGGAATACCGAAAAGGTAATAGGCCGCGAAATGGCGGCAAACGCCCCGATGGGTTCAGAGCTGTAGCCGAAATCGTCAATGACAATAGCCAGCCTGCCTGATCCTCCGGTCGGTGGTTTTACCGGCAGCAAAGCCTCGCTTTTTTTCCTGGTAGTAACATAGATTCGGTCGGTTATCAGCGTCAATGGGTCGCCGGCCAGTGAATCCCGCACTCCCACATCGATCCGGACCACCGGCAGCCCCTGGTAGTTATCAGGCTGCGAAGACAAAACCTCGCCGCCGGTACTCTTGAGCGGCCCCTGCAGGGCCTGCTGCACTGCCTCAACCTTGGTATCCGGCGGCACTGACACCAGGAGTTGACGGGCATGCCAGCGGATAGAACCCTCGACCTTCTGGCGCGGCGTTTCCCGGTTGGTTTCCTGGACACTCTGGGCGCTCAGTTTGGCCCCCAGCAGTCCGCTGTCCACCGCGGCGTGGATCCGTCTGGCAGTGGCAGTGTAATCGGCAGTCGTCCCGGCGCCGGCTTTTTCCAGTTTGTAGAGTTGTTGCGGCGCCGCCGTCTCTTTGGGTTTATCGCCGGTATTATAATATAAAACAGCTCCCACGACAATCAGGAGCAACAGTATCCATTTACCCCGTCCGCTCTTTTTCGGCATAGACATTCTCCTGCGTTAGATTTGGGCCGAGCCCTAGCCTTCATTATAAGCCCAAGAGCAGCCCGCGGCAACAAGAATGACTATCCAGTACCACTCCGGCCGGCTGTTACCTGATTTCCACCGCTTCCCCGTCGCCGGGGATAACCACCCGGTCCGACAGCTTTTGCTCCACCAAATGCTCCCGCAGCGCCTGGCGGGTCAGCAGACAGTGGTTGAAGGTCTCCATATGCACCGCGATTACCATGGCCCAGGGTGCCGCACGGCAGACCTTCGCCACATCCTCGGCGGTCATGGTAATTGGGTCCCCGCTCAGAAACTGGGCGGCACCGGCAAAAACCACCACCACATCCGGGCGATACTTGGCCAGGGCTTCCTCCACCGCCGGACACCAGATGGTGTCGCCGACGATATAGAGAGTCGGCTCCCCCGCCCGCTGCAAAACATAGCCTGACACCGGGCCCATTTTTCCGCCAATGACGCCTGTGCCATGCTCGCCGCCGGTGCGGCTGATACGCAGTTCTTTCCAGGTCAGGGTATCGCTCACCACTGTGACCCGGGAAAAGCCGAGGTTCCGCAGTTTCTGTTCATCCTCCGGCTGGCAGAACAGCGGCATATCCTTGGGCAGACCGTCCGCCGCGGCAGCGTCAAAATGGTCGCGATGGGTATGGGTCAACAGGACCGCATCAACCTTTTTTAGTTCGTCTTCGCAAAGCGGCAGCTCCACAAGAGGATTCCGGCGAATGTTTGCTGAATTGTCAATAGGCGGCATTGCCTCCGCCGGGCTAAACAGCGGATCAACCAGTATCGTACCAGCGCCGGTGGCCACCAGCATCGTCGCGTGTCTGATCAAGCGTAGTTCCATCATTTCCAACCTCCCATCTGTTCTCAATACCATTGTAGCAAAACCGATGAAAAAGGCGATAGTCTGTTGAAAGTCTTTTGACTGTTTTGATTTCACGATGAAAGGAAAAAACCGATGATAGACCAGACCGACCTGTCGATACTCAACCTGCTCCGGGAAAACTCCCGCTACCAGTGGAAAGAGATTGGCGAAAAGGTCCACCTGACCGGCCAGGCGGTAGCCACCAGAGTCCAGGCGCTGCAAGACGATGGAGTCATCGAAAGCTTTACCGTCAGCCTGAGTGCCGCCAAACTGGGCAATCCCATCCTGGTATTTGTCACCGTGTTTATGAGCAGCTCCAATCATACCCCCTTTCATCTCTTCCTGGAACAGGAAAACCGGATTACCGAAGTTCACCGGGTGAGCGGCGAAGGCTGTTACTGGCTGAAAGCCAGTCTCTCCTCTCACGCCGATCTCAACCAACTGCTGGAGAACATCCTGCGCTACGGCAATTATCGCCTGAGCATGTCCATCGATAAGCTAAAATAAAGCAGGAGTGATGGCTATGGGTCACCTTGGAACAACCAAAAACGAAGTATTCCGCATCCTGGCCGAGCGGCTGAACAGCAACCCGGTCGGCGCGCCGAAAAGCGAAACCCTGATGCGGATTCTCCATATCATGTACACCGAACAGGAAGCAGCCATCGGCGGCAAATTCCCGCTCGGTTTTGTCAGCATTGATAAACTGACCCAGCTCACCGGCCTGGCGGCCAGCGACCTGGAGAGACATCTGACCGCCATGGCCAGCAAGGGTCTGGTAATGGACATTCCGCGCAAAGGCCGGGTCTTATACTCCCTCAGTCCGATGGTCATCGGCTTTTTCGAGTACACCTTCATGCGCGTCACCGACAAGCTCCCGATGGCGGAGCTGGCCGAGCTGTTCGAGCGCTATCACAACGAACGCGGCGTAGCCGAAGACTTTTTCGGCGCCGACACCAAACTGTTTCAGACCTGGGCCTTTGAGAGCACCATCCCTGAAGCACTCACCACCGAGGTACTGGACTTTGAAAAAGCCTCTGCCATGATCCGCGACGCCGGCAAAGGTTCGCTGACCATGTGTTACTGTCGTCATCAGGCTTCCCACCGGGGAACCGCCTGCAGCGCCCCCATCCAGGATGTCTGCACCTCGCTGGGGGTCGCCGCCGAATGGCTCATCAGCAAAGGTTTCGCCCGTCCGGCCTCCGCCGACGAACTGCTTCGAGTGCTGGACCAGACAGAAAAACTCGGCCTTGTCCACCTTGCCGACAATGTGCAGAACAAGCCTGCCTTCATCTGTCACTGCTGCGGCTGCTGCTGCGGGGCGCTGCGCTCCATCAACGAACACGGCGTCGCCGCCGTTCAGCCCAGCAACTTCATCGCCGTCATTGACACCGGAAAGTGCTGTGCCTGCGGTGTCTGCACCGATCGCTGCCATATTGGCGGTCTGACACTCGCCGGCGACACGGCAAAACCAGCGGTAGAAACCAGCCGCTGCCTGGGCTGCGGCGTTTGCGTCCGCGCCTGCCCCCAAGGAGCGATAACCCTGGCACGCCGCCGGACCATCCATATCCCGCCCAAAGACAAAACCGATCAGATGATGCGGATAGCCCGCGAACGCGGAAAAATCTAGAGCATACGGTTGAAAAAGGCCAATCTGCATTGCACCCGCGAGGGGTAGGCCGCATTTCTAAGCGCTGAAGCGCAAGAACTGCGCACTCACGACTACGTTTGTTGCTTGCGTACGCCAGTACGCGGCGCAGCGCAAGCCCCGCCGTTCCTAGCATCTCGACCTTTTTGAACCGTATGCTGGTTTTCTTAGAAAGTCTCGCAAGATTAGGTTGGTGAATTATTTGAGTCAATATTATACCGGTGTGGCCCTTGTCCTGCTGTCAACTCTGGGATTCGGGCTTATGCCGATTTTCGCCTTGTTCACCTTTGGCGAAGGTGTTAATGTCGTCACCCTGCTCCAGCTGCGGTTCCTTTTCGCCGCCCTGTTCTTGTTTGCCTACCTGCGCCTGAGGGGCGAAAAAATCGCCGTCTCCCGGCGGGAACTGGCGATGCTGTTTGTTTTAGGCGGGGTGCTCTACGCCTGCCAGTCCTCATTCTATTTTTCCTCCGTCCGGTACATCCCGGCTTCTCTGGCTGTTCTACTGCTCTACACCTACCCGGTTTTCGTCGCCCTGCTCTCGGTGGTGGTCGATAAAGAAAAACTGACTGTCGGCACTGTGCTGGCGATGGTACTATCCACCGCCGGCCTGACTCTGATTCTGGGCGCTTCACCGACAGAGGTCAGTCCCCTGGGAGTCCTTCTTGCCCTCGGTGCCGCGGTGGCCTATTCCATCTATATTGTGCTAGGCAACCGGGTGGTGAAACAGCTTTCACCTACCATCACCACCGCCTTTGTCGCCTTATTTGCCAGTCTGTCTCTGTCCGCCTCCGGCCTTGCGACCGACAGCCTTCATTATCACCTTACCCTTCACGCCTGGCTGACCCTGATGGCCATCGTTGCCTTTTCCACCATTATGGCCATGCTGACCCTTTTTCGTGGCCTGGAACTGATCGGCCCAACCAAGGCCTCCATCTTAAGCATGGTCGAACCTTTGATCACCTTCGGTTTTTCGGCCCTGTTCTTCGCTGAACGCCTAACCCTGACCCAGCTCGCCGGCGGCGTCGCCGTTCTCCTCGGCGCCGTCCTGGTGATCAGAGCCTGGGAACAAGTGAAAGACATCGCAGTAGGGGAATGAGATCACCACGGACTTCGGTGTTCCAAAGCCTGTTCTCCGGCTGCAAATCAGCAATAAAAAAGAAGCGTAATCGCTTCAAGTATCAAACAATTCTCTATTATTTCTCAAATACCTAGGCCGTTCAAAAAGGTCGATATGCTAGGCGGATGCGAGGAAGCGCGCGCAGACAGTACAGGGTAGTACGGCAAGCGCGCTCCCGGAGCACCAACGACGCAGATTGACTTTTTTCAACGGCCTGCCTACACCCAGCCTTTGATGGTTACTATGATCGCCCCCACCATCACCGCCTGGGTAACAGCGAAACCCGCCAGCGCCACCTTGAGTCCCAGTCGGTGGCCGAAGATGGCGGTGCTGCGCGGCAGCGAACCGATGAAAAAATCATAACTGTTGTGCAACAATGATATGGTCAGCAGCAGCGGCACCACACTGTGGGTCGGCAGCGCGCCGTCCCGCAGCGCGGCACCCACCGCCGCAACCCCGCCCAGCATACTGACAACACCTGCGCCGGCCAGGGACAACATACTGCCGTCCAGACCCAGACGCGCCAGCAGGGGAAGCTGGTCGGTAAGCTTGTTGAGATACCCGGTCTTGATAAACAGCATCGCGGCGAAGGACATCCCGGCCATCCAGGCGGCCATCGCCAGCAGCGGCCGCACGGTTTCTCCCGCGGCTGTCGCTATCGTCCGCCACCCGCCGAAGGCTGCGACAGCCTCAGTGGCGACAGGTTGGCAGACTTGTTGGGAGTGATGCCGGATCAGCAGGGCCCACAGAACGCCCAGCAGTGACATGACGACAAACGCGAGGAAATAAACCGCCAAAAACCGGATGGCTATGTCCCTGGGATACATCGCCGCCATGATCGGGATAAACGAAAAAAGAAAAAACTGCAGCACCGATGGAGCCTTGGCCACCAAATTGGCGGCAAGCACCTCCTGGTCGCTGATACCTGCCAGCGTTCTGGCCTGGGCCACAGCGGCCATCCCGGCAGTGCGGTCGCCGAACGCCAATACCACCGACAGCGCGCAGGCCGTCGGAAGGCCGGTAATCTTGGCAATAAAGGGGATAAACCGCTGCCCTTTGGCGGCAACACCGCTATGGGTGGAAATATTGGCCAGGAACAGTCCCAGAAACAGGGACGGGATGACGGTTTTCATGATATCAAAGGTTGCCCAGAATGCGGCGGCGAATAGTTCAGTCATAACAATTGTCCTTACTTCTTGATCCTTATTGTTTCGGAGCTAACTTCCCCTTGCGGCAGGAAGCCTTTTAGCACTGATAGTCCATCTGCCGGCGGATGTCCTCGCGGACTTCCCTTCCGGCCAGTCTTTCGCACAGGTACAGGCCGATATCAATGGCTGCGGTTACCCCGCGGGAAGTGACGACATCACCGGCATCCACCACCCTGTCGGTCAGAACCTCCTGGCAATAATCCCGCAGGTCATTGTAGGCCCCGGGATGAGTAGTCGCCGGTTTATCGGCCAGAAAGCCCGCCGCCCCTAGCAGCAGCGACCCGGTGCAGACCGAAACCTTAAGCGGACAATGAGCCGCCGTCTTGAGCCAATCAATAAAGGCGGCATCCCTGACCAGTTTCCGGGAACCAAACCCGCCCGGCACCACCACAATGTCATAGTGACTAAGAGATAAGCCGACCTTGTCGGGAGTAAAACTCAGGCCTGTGGCTTCGCGCACCTCAGCTGTAAAGGAACAGATATCCCAGGTCATATCAGGCATGAAGCCCATGGTTTTAAGCCTGGTCAGGGGATCGAAGATCCCGATGAAATCCAGGGCAGTCATATCGGAATAGATAACAAACGCAATCTTCATTGGATCATCGCCTCACATCTCACTAAATATTGCCCTTAGTAAACTAACGGCTAATGAAAATATTCCCCCCGCCTCGCCGCTAATCCTGCTCAACGGAGAAGTTAAAAACTGTTTACAAGCTGTAACCTTAGGAGATATTACGCGGGATGTCGCTTCGATAACTTGTCCTTGGTTACTATTACATTCATATTCCGTCCCTTTTGTATCAGATCAAAAAAAGGCAATGAAGAATATATCCTCATTGCCCTCGCTATTCAATAGACTAGGTTTCCCTTTTTACATTAACCGCGTGCACATAACGGGATAACAATATTTGCGATTAGGCAGCTAAGCCCTACAACACAGAACATGGCCCGGTCTAACACTGTCGACAAATCCTTTTCGTCTTTGCGCACATATAAGAAATGGGAGACCAGCGATAGCGCGATCGATAAGAAGATGGTAAACAAGCCGATGCCCGCAATGTGATCAACCAGTCCAAAGGAACCAGAGGACGGCAAAATAGAATTAACTACATAAGAGTTGGCCACTGCGCCGAAATATGCGCCTGTTGGCAGAGAAAACCGCGGTCCAATATCGGACGGCTTGATAAAGAAACTTGACAGGGTAAGGAGAAGGGCTGCAAACAGAGAAAGAAATAGTTTGGTGTAAAGGCCGTAATCAATTCGATTGATTTCCATCGCATAGATATATTGGGAAAACACTTTTTGGGTATTGGGCGCAACTTTGGGGTCGCCATAGGAGGACCTGTAGGTATGTGTCTTGACTACATTGCTACTCCCAATGATGTTATAACCGGGAATCGTTATCCTTGAACTGCGATTCGATTCAGAGTCGGCTTCAAAACGCAGTTTGGTGCCATCACGAGCGCCGTCTTCTATATAGATGTTTAGCATCTGATTTTCAATGGGGACGCGGACTGTATCATAAAACTTAATTATTTTGGCAGAAACCTTGTAGCGTTGATAATTTACCCCATTATTGTCATGGTAATCTTCTAAAAGTTCTTTCTTATTGATTACACCATCAACAAGCACCATTTTCCCACCAGGGTCTAAGGTCTTATCCCCATTCCAATTAAACCAAACATAGAAATTGGTTGTCCAGTTAGAATCCTTTATGGAAAGACTATCTACATCATCAATATAGGTTCCAATTTTCACAGTGGCATAATCGCCACCTGCGGGTAGTGGGTCAGGTGGGGTTTTCCCAGGCTCGGCAGCGGTGGGGTTCATTCTTGCCAAGTGGTTTGCTGTCGCATGCATTCTATTATTATACATGGTGGATGCGCTGTAAAACGTAACAAGTGAGTATATTACCAGGATAGCCAAAGAAAACAGGACAATAAACTGTTTCTTTTTGCTGGTGAGGTTATTCCAAATCGCAATCATATTAGTGTTTTCTCCTCCACAAAATAATTATTTCTAATAAATACCTCCTATTCGGTCTATTTTGATAAAAACCTTTATAAATTTACAATATTTGCAGAATATTAATAGAACTATTTCAAAGACCACTGAAATGGAACAGCTGCAGCACCATAAACGTGTGGGCACCCCCCATGTCCTATTTCCCACTGATTTTGACTATAGATGTAACCTTTACGAACATGCCGCAAAGGAGAAGTTATGAAAGAAGTCCGCGATATCCTCGTCCCCGGCCTGACCATCCTCTTTATCGGCTTCAATCCCGGAGCCCGGTCCGCCGAAACCGGCCATCATTTCGCCGGCTATTCCAATAAATTCTGGAAGCTGCTCCATACCGCCGGCCTCACCCCCCGTCAGCTAAAAGCCGAAGAAGACGAAACTCTGCCCGAATTCGGCTGTGGCATCACCAACATTGTCGCCCGCCCCAGCCGCACCGCCGCAGAAATAAGCAAAGGCGAATTTCGCGAAGGCCGGGCGGTCCTCACCGCGAAACTGACCCGGTACAAGCCGCTGATCGCCTGCTACGCCGGCATCGGCGTCTACAAGGAATTCGCCGCGAAAAGGGATGTGACATGCGGCCGGCAGCCGGACAGCGTCGTGGCCGGCGTGATCGATTTTGTCGTGCCCTCCCCCAGCGGCCTGAATCGCCTGCTCTTTACCGAACAACTCGCCTATTATCAGACGCTGTACGAGCTTTGCCTGTCCTTGCAACATAAACAAGCCGATAAAGGGGGGAACAAGAGCGTCAATAAACAGCGAGGGAGTGTAGTACATGGAAAAAATCAATTTCCCTCAGGTCATCGCTCATTCTGACCTCATCAATCCCCTCGACCCCGGCCGCAACACAGTCAGTGTCGGCAAACTGCTGGACGAACTGGAAAGGGAATACGATAAAAAGCTGTAGATAAAAAACAAGTTGTCAGACTGAAGGCAAGTCAGCAAGCGGGAGGGGATTTCCGTAGCGGGATTCTTATCCCCAGCCGTCGGCAGCTTGCTGCCGGTAACGGCGTAAGATATTATCCGTAGCGGAGGAATTCCCCTCCCGCTTGCTGTGGTCAAGACATATAAAAAACCGCTTCCCTGCCTTACGGCTTGAAAGCGGTTTTTTTCTACACTCTCGAACAAGTTGCTCCGGCAGCCTGGTTTTTTCCCTATACGGAAAGTATAACTTTCCTAAGGATAAGGGCAACCTCGACTTCCGCCTTCGCTTAAGGCTCGGCACAAGTCGGGTTTTCTTTATTTCCTTCTTCCCGCCAGCTCGCCCAGCAGCTCAGTAGGAGTGATGTCGTGATAGGCCAGCAGCACCAGGCAGTGGTACCACAGGTCGGCCATCTCGTACAAAATCTCCTGTTTGCTGTTGTTCTTGGAAGCGATGATGGTCTCAGCCGACTCTTCGCCAACTTTTTTCAGGATTTTGTCCTGGCCCTTGTCAAACAGATAGTTGGTATAGGAGCCTTCCTTGGGACTGGTTTTGCGATCATTGATGACATGATACAGTTCATGGAGAATAGCCACAGCCGGACTACTGCTCACAGCTGCATCCTGAGGCGTTTCCGCCGCTGCGTCGCCATCCAGCCTGCGGCTGAAGCAGGAGAAGGTGCCTTCATGGCAGGCCACGCCGTTTTGCTCCACTTTCACCAGGATGGTGTCGCCGTCACAGTCATAGTAAAGTTCGCGCACTTTTTGCACATTCCCCGAAGTCTCGCCTTTCTGCCATAAGCAGCTGCGGCTGCGGCTGTAAAACCAGGTTACCCCGGTGGCCACCGTCTTGCGCAGCGCTTCCTCATTCATATAGGCCAGCATCAACACCGCATTGCTGGTAACATCCTGGATAACAGCTGGTACCAGACCCTGTTGATCAAATTTGATAGCACCGATATTCATAATCTTACCTCCACCCCCTGGGATCTAAGATATTCCTTCACCTGACGGACCGTAAACTGGCCATAATGGAAAACCGAAGCCGCCAGCACCGCGTCGGCTTTGCCCGCGGTCAGCACCTCATAGAAGTGTTCCATAGCCCCGGCGCCGCCGGAAGCGATCACCGGCACATTCACCGCCTCAGACACAGCCCTTGTGAGGGGGATGTCATAGCCGTCCTTGGTGCCGTCCTTATCCATACTTGTAAGCAGGATCTCCCCTGCGCCCAGGCCGGTAGCCCGCCTGACCCACTCCAGCACATCAACACCGGTTGGGGTCCGGCCGCCGTTGATATAGACCTCCCACTGCCCCGGACCGGTCTGCCGCGCGTCCACCGCCAGCACAATGCACTGACAGCCGAAGCGTTTGGCGCCTTCTGAAATCAGCTCCGGCTTTTTGACTGCCGCGGTGTTCAGCGACACTTTATCAGCCCCGGCTTGGAGCATTTTACGAATATCCTCCACCGAGCGGATGCCTCCGCCCACCGTGAAGGGAATAAACACCTGGGATGCCGTGCGCCGCACCACATCGACCATAGTGTCGCGCCCGTCGGATGAGGCGGTGATGTCGAGAAACACCAGCTCATCAGCAATTTCCTTATCATAGACCGACGCCAGCTCCACCGGATCGCCGGCGTCGCGCAGACTGACAAAATTAGTCCCCTTCACCACCCGGCCGTCTTTCACGTCAAGACAGGGTATGATCCGTTTGGTATACATCTACAGCACCTCTCCCCGCGCCGCCCTGATGGCCTCCGGCAGCGTCACCGCGCCGGTATACAGGGCCTTGCCGACAATCACGCCCTCAATGCCGTCAGCCTGAGCCGCTCTCACTGCGGCGATGTCGTCAAGGCTGCTGACGCCTCCGGAGGCGATCACCGGAATACCGGCTGCCCGGGCCAGCGCGCAGGTGGCTGCTACATTAACCCCGGTGAGAGTGCCATCCCGGGCGATATCAGTGTAAATGATCCGGGCGACTCCGGCGGCAGCCATCTTCTTGGCCAGTTCTTCCGCCGCCACGCCGCCGCTCACTCCCCAGCCTTCCACCGCTACCTGGCCATCACGGGCGTCAATGCCGACCACGATCCGGTCGGCGTACTTCGCGCAGGCCTGCCGTACCAGCTCAGGCTGCTTAACCGCCACCGAGCCCAGTATCACCCGGGCCACGCCGGCGTTCAGCAGGGCGGCGATACTCTCCAGCGTTCTGATTCCACCGCCAAGCTGTACCGGAATGTCCACCGCCCTGGTGATAGCGGCAATGGCTCCGACGTTGACCGGCTTGCCGGCCAGCGCCCCGTCAAGGTCGACAACATGCAGATATTCGGCGCCTTCTGCCACCCAGCGTCGGGCCATGTCCAGCGGGTTGTCGGCGAACACCGTCTCTAAGTCAAAGCGCCCCTCGGTCAGCCGCACACATCGGCCGCCGCGGATATCGATTGCCGGAAAAATGATCATATGGCTAACTCCTTAAAATTCCGCAGTATTTGCAGGCCGACAGTGCCGGATTTTTCGGGATGAAACTGTACAGCCTGAATATTGCCCCGCCCAACCGCCGCGATGACGCTTTCGCCGTAGTCGACAGCCGCGGTAACCAGCGCCGGATCAGCGGGAACAGCGTGATAACTGTGAACAAAATACACATAAGCCGCCGCCGGCAAACCGGCAAACAGCGGGCTGGGAGCGCGAAGATCCAGACTGTTCCAGCCCATGTGGGGAATCTTCAGTCCGGGGGCGATGATTTTGCGCACCATCCCCGGGAAAATCCCCAGACCCGGCACTCCCGGGTCTTCCTCACTGCCCTCGAACAGCAGCTGCAGCCCCAGGCAAATACCGAGAAAAGGCGTGCCCCGGCTCGCGACCTGCCGGATCACCTCAACAAGTTTGTATTCCTTGAGATTGTTCATACAGTCGCCGAAGGCCCCTACTCCCGGAAGGATGACTTTGGCGGCTCCGGAGATAACCGAAGGGTCACTGGTGACGACAACTTCCGCCCCCAGCTGGACAAAAGCCTTTTCCACACTAAAGAGGTTACCCATCCCATAATCAATAATTGCAATCATTGTCTAATCCTCCGCTATAATACCCCTTTGGTGGACATCACGCCTGTAATCCGCTCGTCCTTGCGGCTGGCTTCGGCCAACGCCCGCCCCAGCGCCTTATACACCGCTTCAGTGATATGATGAGCGTTTTTGCCTGACAACAGCCGCACATGGATCGTCAACCCGGCATTTACCGCCAGCGCCCGCAGAAACTCCTCAGTAAGCTCGCCGTCGTAATCGCCGATCTTGGTTGCCGTGAGATTCATATCGCACTGCAGGAAGGGCCGGCCGCTGATGTCGACAACAACCATGGCCAGCGCTTCATCCATTGGCACCAGCGCCGTACCATAGCGTTTGATACCTTTTTTGTCCCCCAGAGCCTGGGCCAGAGCCTTGCCGAGCACGATGCCGGTGTCCTCCACCGTGTGATGCCCGTCGACCTCAAGATCGCCCTGGGCCTTGACCGTCAAATCAAACAAACCATGCTTGGCCCACAGGTTCAGCATATGATCGAAAAACCCAATGCCGGTGCTGACCTCAGCCTGCCCGGAGCCGTCGAGATTCAGGGAAATCTTGATGTCGGTCTCGGTTGTCGTCCGTTCCACTTTGGCTGTGCGGTCTGTCATTGTCTCCACCTCACCTTGAAATATATACAGCTTCGCAAAAAATATCTATTTCTTGAAATTCCGGATTACCGCCAGTACGGCGTCGTTTTCGGTTTCCGTTCCCACCGTTATCCGCAGACAGTTCTCCAGACCGGGGGCCTTGCTGAAGTCCCGGATGCAGATCCCTGCTGCCGCGAGACCGGCGGCCAAGTCCCCGGCTGCTGTGGTTCTGACCAGCAAAAAGTTGGTCTGGGAGGGAAACACCTGGAAACCGGAAAATCCCTGCAGCGCTGCTGCCAGGCGCTGCCGCTCGGCCACCGTTGCAGTGATGGAGGCGGCAAATTCGTCCCGCAATTCAAAGACAGTGGCAGCAGCCACCAGGGACAGCATATTGATGTTAAACGGCAGCAGCACCTTCGCCAGCGCCGCCGTGATCTCCCGGCTGGCCAGCCCATAGCCCACCCGGGCTGACGCCAGCCCATAGGCCTTGGAAAAGGTCCGGGCCACAATCATGTTCGGATACTTACCCAGCAGCCCCAATGCCGACTGTCCCCCGAATTCCACGTAAGCTTCGTCCACCACCACCGGGCAGTCGGCGCCGGCGACAACCGCCTCAACCGCGTCGACAGCCATAACTGTGCCGGTTGGATTATTGGGGTTGCACAGAATAATCAGGCTGGCCTTCTCCCGCTGGGCAGCGGCCAGCACCTTTTCCGGCGGCAGGCTGAAATCATTCTCCAGCTCCACCGGAACCGGCTGACTGTCAGCCAGGCGGCAGTAAATGGAGTACATTGAAAACGACGGGTTAGGAAAAACCAATTTTCGACCAGGCCCGCCGTAAATATAGCACAAGGCCTGCAGCAGCTGACTTGAGCCGTTGCCGATCGAGACATTCTCAGGTTCCAGCCCCAGGCTGACGGCGATTTGCTGCCGCAGACCCTGCTGGGTGATTTCCGGATAACGGTTAAAAGGCAGGACCGCCAATCGCTCGCTCAGCAGCTGCCGCACAGAGTCCGGCAGATTGCGGGCGCATTCGTTGGCATCCAGTTTGACAGCCCAGTCCCCTTCTTCAATACTATAATTTTTTAAGGTTTCCAGCCCGGTACGTAGTTGCAACACCGCTATTTCCCCCTTATCCTTACCGCGTTGGCGTGGGCCTCGAGCCCTTCGGCGTTGGCCAGGCGGATGACGTCTTCACTTACTGCCGCCAGTGCTTCCTTCGTATAAGCAATCACACTGGTCCTCTTCATAAATGTTTCCACATTCAGCACCGAATAAAAACGGGCTGTACCGCCGGTTGGCAGCACATGGTTGGGTCCTGCCAGATAGTCGCCCAGCGGTTCAGGCGAATAAGGCCCCAGGAAGACCGCTCCGGCATGGCGCACATAGGGTAACAGCCTGAACGGGTCGGCGGTGAGAATTTCCAAATGCTCGGGGGCCGCGATATTGGCCATATCCATCGCTGTGGCGATGTTTTCAGTGATGATGATCAGTCCGTTCCTGTCCAGAGCGGCTGCGGCAATTTTCCGGCGAGGCAGGCGTGCCAGTTGCAGCTCGGCTTCCGCGGCCACCTGCTGGGCCAGCTCAGGGCTGTCGGTGATGAGGATACTGGAGGCCAGGGCGTCATGCTCGGCCTGACTGAGCATATCGGCCGCCACATAGGCCGGATCGGCGGTTTCGTCAGCCACGATCAATATTTCGCTCGGACCGGCCAGCATGTCGATACCGCAATAGCCATAGACCGCCTTTTTGGCCAAAGTGACAAAAATATTGCCTGGTCCGGTGATCTTATCCACTTTGGGTATGGTCTCAGTGCCGAAGGCCAGAGCAGCGATGGCCTGAGCCCCGCCCACCTTGAAGACCTTCGCCACTCCCGCTTCCCGGGCAGCGACCAGCACATAGGGATTAACGCTCCCATCCCGGGCAGGCGGCACAACCATGACAATCTCACTGACTCCGGCCACCACCGCCGGTACGGCGTTCATAATCACCGAAGACGGATAGGCGGCAGTCCCGCCGGGGACATAGATGCCGACACGTTCCAAGGGCAGGCAGTTCTGGCCAAGGATGGCGCCGTGTTCCCGATAGCTGAGCCATGACTTGGGCAACTGCTCCTCATGATAGCGGCGCACATTGGCGATCGCTTTGCGGATGGAGGACAACACCGCCGCATCCACCGCGTCCATGGCAGCGGCAAACTCGGCCTCGCTGACCGCCATAGTGTCCGCCGTCAGTTTCACCCCGTCAATCATCTCGGTGTAACCGACCACGGCGGCATCCCCCCGCGTCCGGACGCCGTTTACGATTCTTTCCACCACCGCCGCCGCCGAAAGCTTCTCGCCAAAAATCTGCTCAATCCGGGCTGCGATTGTATCCTCCAGCTCGACGGCGTCGAAGTCCGGCTTTTTCAGCAGCGCAACCACTTCTGAGCGATCCATGTCCCGGGCATCAATGACTTTCATTGTGCCACCCCTGCGCTGAGAAGACCTCTCAGTTCTTCGGTCATGGTGTTGATCCGGTCGAATTTCATCTTGAAACTCACCCTGTTGGCGATAAATCGGGCGGTAGCCTGATGAAGCGTGGCCACCTCCACCAACTTGTTCTCTTTGAGAGTTCTGCCGGTTTCAACAAGATCGACGATAATCTCTGCCAATCCAACCATAGGAGCAAGTTCAATCGAGCCGTTGAGCTTGATGATTTCCAACTGAATACCGGCTTCATGGAAAAACCGCTGGGCAATATTCGGATATTTGGTAGCTACCCGCATATGGGCGTAATCGGCAAGCTTATCCTGCACCAGCGCCTGCGGGACAGCAACCACCATCCGGCACAAACCGAACTTTAGGTCCAATAATTCGTACACATTCTTGTTCTCTTCTAGCAAAACGTCCTTGCCGATAATGCCGATATCAGCCGCGCCGTATTCCACATAGGTCGGCAGATCAGCAGTCTTGGTGATAATAAAGCGAATCTTTTTCTCTTCATTGCTGATCACCAGTTTGCGGGAATCCTCCCTCAGGCCCTCGGCCGAATAACCCAGCTTAGCCAGCATGGCTGCTGCCGGTTCAAACAATTTCCCTTTCGGCAGGGCGACGGTAAGATAATTCATGTCACTGGAAGTCATAATTACCTCCTTCGCTTTAGTTATTTAAAGTAGTAATATGTTAGTATGATAACATCAGTCAGCGAATTCGTCAATCCCCTATGTAGGAATTCTTGAGTATATGTAGAAGTATTTGACAAATACTAATCAAAAGGAGGTTGCCGAATGACGCCCTCACCCAGCATTCTTGTTCTCAACAATCTGGCCAGCCGGCACATCGATGCCATCAAAGAAGTACTGCCTGATATAAGTGTTATCTCCACCGACCTGGAACATGCCGGTGAATATATCGCCGATACCGAAATACTGGTAGCTTGGGGATCAACGGATATCCGCCCGCTATACCTGGCTGCGCCCAAACTCAAGTGGGTTCACGCCCTGAGCGCCGGGGTGGAAAAATTGATCTTTCCGGAGATCGAGGCGAAAGATACGATTTTGACCAATTCCAAAGGCATCCACGGCATCCCGGTTTCGGAACACGTTCTCGCCATGATGCTGGCCTTTAACCGCGGTCTCAATATCTTTATCCGCCAACAGGCAAACAAGGATTGGGGAAGGAAGAAAGCGCCCATCGATGAAATCCACGAGAAAACCATCGGTATTGTCGGTCTGGGTAGTATCGGCCGGGAAATCGCCAAAAAGGCCAAGGGCCTGGGCATGAACGTGGTCGCCGTCAAACGGGAACAAACCAGCGAAATTTTTGTGAACAAACTGTTTCAGCCGGCTCAGCTGGAAGACATGCTGGCCATCGCCGATTTCGTCGTGGTGTGCTTGCCTCTGACGGAAGAAACCCATGGACTGTTTGGCCTGAAGCAGTTCGAGGCCATGAAGCCCTCGGCCTATTTCTTCAATATCGCCCGCGGGGCCATTGTCAACGAACAGGACCTTGTCACCGCGCTGGAAAAGAGCCTGATCAGGGGCGCCGGTCTTGACGTATTCCAGGAAGAGCCTCTGCCTCCTACCAGCCCCCTGTGGGAGCGGCCTGACGTGATTATTACGCCCCATCTGGCCGCCCTTTCACCTCACTATCTTGACCGGGCTATCACCCTGTTCGTCGACAACCTGACCCGCTATAGCCAAAACCGGGAAATGTTCAACATTGTGGACAAGACCAAAGGATACTGAAGGATGTCTCCCGGGTAAGCCAAAGGACTGTTCAGGATAGCCTTTGAACAGTCCTTTTTAGCTGTCTTGCCGCCGTCAGTGCAAATTGTCCGCCTGCCGCAGGATGGTCAGTTCCAGCGGATCGCCATCCTCCGGCGCCTCATGATGCCTGCGGACAATGCCGACAATGTCCTGTCCGGTGCCGATGGCGGCGAGCATATCGGCGCTGCGCTCCGGGTGATGAAAGTAAATATGAACAGCGTGGCGCAGATTGGCCAGTTTGGAGCCGCGGCCATACTTTCCCCAGCCTCGGAACCAACTCGACGCCAATTTGTGGGCAATCACCGTCAGAATTTTGTCCATGGTGCTGACATCCCCACGCACTTTGCCTACATCATGAAGCAAAGCGCTTTTTACCAGCAACTCCTCATCGACCCCGGTCCGGTCCCGAGCCAGCACCAGCGCTGTATAGGCGACATTGAGCGCGTGACGCTGATCCGGTAGGTTCATGCCATAAAATAGCGACCGCTCTTCAGCCTTGAGATTTTTCCTGATATAATGATGGTCAGCGGCGGTAATCGTGGCCGAGAGCGCTGCCACCACCTGCTTGAATCTATTCAGCATGATGACTGTCGCCAAAATACTCCAGTTTGCCGTAGCCTCTGGCCTCCCGCTCAGATTCCGCTGCATCCGGGCCTTGCGGCGAAAGGGCCAGTTCTACCCTTTGCCCCTCCCGCCGCGCTTTACTGGCCGCTGCAATAGCCTTATCAAGCGTCCCTTCGGCCCAGCCGACATAAACATCCCTGGCTGCTTCAGGCAGTGCGATCCCCTGACGCTCAAGAGCGAGAAGAAACCGTTCGATCCCGAGGGCGAAGCCGGTGGCCGGACAGTCAGTTCCAAAGGAAGCCACAAGGTTATCATAGCGGCCGCCGCCGCATAAGGGAAAACCCAGACCGGGAGTATAGGCTTCAAACACCATACCAGTGTAGTAATCGAAATCCCGGATGAGACCCAGGTCAAAATTCACATATCGCTCAACACCGTAGCTTACCAAAAGACGCCGGATGTCGGCCAGATTGTCGAGAGCCGCCCGGCTGGCATCATTTTTCACCAGGCGATAAGCGTCACTGACAATCTTATCCCCACCATGGAGCAGGGGAATTTCGCGGATCAAACCCTGGGCCTCAGTGCCGAGGCTGCTGGCGGCCAGAATTTCACCCAGTCCCACCAAATCGCGGCTAACCATCGCGTGTTTGACCCGCAGCCGTTCGGCAGGAGTGAGCTCACTCTCGGCCATGACGCCGTTGATGAACTCCACCTGGCCGAGTCCCACCTGAAAATTACTCAATCCGGCCTCCAGCAAAGATTCCACAGCCATGGCAACCACTTCGGCATCTGCTGCCGGACCGGCGGCGCCCAAGAGTTCCACTCCGGCCTGATAAAACTCGCATTGCCTGCCGGTTTGAGCCTGCTCATGCCGGAACACATTCGTCAGATAAAACAGCCTTAGCGGCGGACTGCTCTCCTTCAATCGGGTTGCGGCCACCCGGGCCATGGGAGTGGTCATATCAGGCCGCAGCGCCAAGATACAGTTGTTTTTATCGAAGAATTTGAACAAATTCTGGGCCATGTCGCCGTCGGTACCGATGGTAAGAGTATCCAGGTACTCAAAAGTCGGGGTCACGACCTCATCATAACCCCAGCGGGCGAATATTCCAGCCAGAGCATTTTCGACAATTCTCTTCCGTTTGGCTTCTTTCGGCAGAAAATCTCTGGTTCCATAAGGGATTTGCGGCAAGAACTGCGAACTATTCATATATTCGTATCACCATCCAACCTGGCTAGTATTGTTTTGTATCCGTCGGCACCATAAAACAGGCAGCGCTTGACCCGGCTGATAGTGGCAGTGCTTGCCCCTGTCCGCGAGACGATCTCATCATAAGTATGACGGTGTTTAAGCATCCGGGCCACTTCCAGGCGCTGAGCCAGCGCTTTGATCTCGCTGATTGTGCAAATATCCTCAAAGAACTGATAACATTCCTCTTCGTTTTCCAGCAGCAGTACCGCCTGAAAAAGATGATCAGTCAGCGTGTCTTTCAGTTTCGGGTTTGCCGGCATATCCATCGCTCCTTTTATACGGCCTAATAAACTGTCATTCATATATTCTCCCCCCTTCGGCCCATTCCTGCTTCACCGCTTTTATTCTTTAGCTTATGAAAATTTTTATTCATCGGCGATAACTTTACAGCAAGTCAGGCCGTGCAGCCATGACTTTTCTCACCCTCAGGCTTATTTTGCTAGCAACGGAGGTATTAGCTTGAAAAACGCCATCCTGGTAATGATTATTACCTTCGCCTTATCGGCCTTGCTCTCAGGCTGCGGCGAGCCGAGCGACTCTTTCGCCCACAGACCGCTTAAAGTCGGGGTTACCGCCGGCCCTCATGCCGAAATCATGGAGGTCGTAAAAAAGGTGGCCGAAGAAGACGGGCTGATCATTCAGATTGTCGAATTCAATGACTACATCCAACCCAATATGGCCTTAAACCAAGGAAACATCGACGCCAACAGCTTTCAGCCCCAACCCTATCTTGACCACATGGTCAAGGACCGTAAACTCGCTATCTTATCAGTAGCCAAAACCGTCATCTTTCCTATGGGTATTTACTCGAAAAAGGTCAAAAGCATCGACCAGCTTAACCCCGGGGCCGTTGTAGCCATTCCCAACGATCCCGCCAATGGCGGTCGGGCCCTGCATCTGCTGGCAAAACTCGGAGTGATCAAGCTCAACCCCGGCGCCGGCCTGACGGCATCTCTCGCTGATATCAGCGACAATCCCCTCCAACTGACCGTCAAAGAACTGGATGCGGCCCAGATTCCCGGTTCTCTGGCTGACGCAGACCTGGCGGCGATCAATTCCAGCTTTGCCACGACCGCCGGCCTCGTCCCCGCCAGGGACGCTCTGGTCAGCGAAGACGCCGCCTCTTCCTATGCCAACATCATTGCCGTCCGGAGCAAGGACAAGGACCATCCGGCAATTGCCAAACTGGTGAAGGCCTACCAGTCGGAAGAGGTAAAACAGTTTATTCAGGAGCACTATCAGGGATTGGTTGTCGCTGCCTGGTAAAACCAACCCCCCTGTCCAATATTGTATACATGTTTGGCACTTGTAAACCATGAAGAAATGTCGTATAATAAAGACAGAAACCAGCAAGAAAAGCATACAGCAGGAATGGGGTGAGTCCATTGAAAATCGAAGATGGAACAGAACCACAGTACCCAAACAATCCTGATCAACTGCTTGAATCAATGGATTTAACCTGGGACCCACAATTTAACATTGATAACTGAAGCGTTTGCCAACAAACGTCATACAGTACGGTGTGTATCGTACAAAAAGCAGGGAGCACAATATGTGCTCCCTTTTGAATTGCCTTCGTTGAACTCCTAAGCAAGCTGAGGAGCACATACTGTGCTCCTTTTTTTATTAGTCAATCATCGCCGGAGCTGCGCCGCCTTTGGCTTTGGCCGGTCGCAGCAACAGCGCCGGAGGAAGGGCGGCCAGACAAATCAGCATCAAGATAAAGAAGGCGTCATCAAAAGCAAAGATCAGCGACTGGCGCTGCACGACCATATTGATCAGGGCCATGGCCTTTTGTTGCAGCAAACCGGGGGCAAAGCCGGCCTGGGCGTATAAACTGTCGACATAAGTCAGCATATGCTTGACCGCGGTCGGCGGGGTGCCAGCGCTCCAAAACATCTGTTCAAAGCTGCCCATGACTCGCCTGGCAGGAATGGACGCCGTGTTGATATGCTCGGCGTTGGAAGCCAGATGATAGATCTGTCGGTTCTGCAGTGTCGTTGACAGCAGGGCGATCCCCAGCGAGCCGCTGACCTGACGGATGGTGTTGTTCAAGGACGACGCCCGGCTGATCTTGGCAATCGGCACAGAGTTCATTCCCAGAACGGTGACCGGCATCATGAACAGGCCCAGTCCCAGTCCCCGCAAGATCATGCCCATTTCGATGGTACCATAAGTGGTATCCATATCCAGGCTGGCGAAGGGCAGACAGCTCATACCAAGGAAAAAAACGCCGCACACCACCACCGGCTTGGCGCCGAATCGGTCGGCAAGCTTTGCCGCCACCGGCATCATCAGTCCGGAAGCCACCGCAGCCGGCAGCATCAGAATACCGGTCTGCATCGCTGAATAGTCCCGTAGATTTTCCATAAACAACGGGATCAGAAAGATGCCGCCGAACAGGCCGATACACCCGAGAAAGATGACCAGACTGCTGCAGGTGAAGTTCCTGTCGCGAAACAACGTCAGATCCATGATTGGGTTGTCATGACCCAGTTCAATAGCTACAAACAAGGTAAGACTGGCAAAAGCTACGTAAAACAAAGCAATAATATAAGCCGAAGTCCAGCCGTCGTCCACACCCTTGCTCAGAGCCAAGAGCAGACAAAACAGGCCGAGGGCCGATGTAATGAACCCGCCGAAATCGAATTTACCTTCACGATGCAGCTCCGTCTCCCGGAGCACCAGCGCCGCCAGCAGATACCCGATAATACCCACCGGGATGTTAATGGTAAAAATCAGCCGCCAATCCCAGTACTGCACAAGATAGCCGCTGAGGGTAGGACCCACAGCCGGGGCGACCATCGCCGAAATGCCCCAGATCCCCAGCGCCATATTTCTTTCTTTAACAGGAAAAACCTGATACACGATGGTCATGGTCACCGGAATGATCAGTCCGCCGCCCACGGCCTGGATAATCCGAAAAAAAATCATGCTGTCGTTGCTCCAGGCGATGCCGCACAGCGCTGACCCGGCGGTGAAAGCCGCCAGACTGAGCAGATACATTCTCCGGGTGCCGAACACGTCACAAAAATAGCCGGTAACCGGCTGCAATACTCCCATAGTCAACATATAGGCAGTCAATATCCATTGAGCGTCTTCGGTGTCCACCGCAAAAACCGCCATCATCTTCGGGATGGCGATGTTGACGATACTGGTGTCAAGGATGCTCATGAAACCGCCGATAATCGTCGCCCCAAGGGCCCACCAGCGATAAGTTTCGTTCGGCAGATTAAGACGGGGGATATTCACCATATCACCCCCGTTGGTCCAGATGAACCTTGATGATCACCGACATCCCGGGACGGAAGACAACATCGCTGTTTTCCGGCAGGCTGATCTTGATCGGAATGCGCTGGGTCACTTTGGTGAAGTTATTCGAAGCATTCTCGGTGGGAATCAAGGCAAAAACCGAAGTGGCTGCGTTGCCGAGATCGTATATCTTGCCGTAAAATGTTCGTCCCGGATAACCGTCAATAGTGTATTCCACCATTTGACCAAGTTTAAGTTTTCCTATATAGGTCTCTTCGATACGGGCGTTGACCCAGATATCATTTCTGTCAATCACGCTGAACAGCGGCTGGCCGAACACCACCACTTCCCCCGGGTTGACCGACTTCAAGGCAACGATGCCGTCCACCGGCGAAACAATGGCTGTGTCGCCGTAATTCAGATTCAGCACCTCGACAGCAGCCTCAGCCTGCTTCACCTGAGCCGCCGCCGCCCGGATGGTCTCTTCGCGGGCACCGACAACCGCCAGATCCAGAGCCTGGATCGCACCATTATAGCTTTCCCTTGCCACCTGATAGGCCGTCAGGGCGTTGTCCCGCTGGGAAGCGCTGATGGCTCCGTTACTGTCAAACAACTTTTGCATCCTGTCATAGTTCAGGGCCGCGTTATCCAGGTTCGCTTTGGCCTGGTCGGTCGCCGCCCGGGCTTGCTGGATTTCCTGCGGGCGGGAGCCATTTATGAGCTGCTCGTGGTTGGCCTTAGCCACAGCCAGGCTGGCTTCGGCCTGAGCTTTTTGGGCCATGATATCCTGAGGGT
>Ga0316231_1001089_pt1 | contig 32372 bp, 20 predicted proteins | sample TBH18027metaG_FD_206002 | JGI IMG/M metagenome (GOLD analysis project Ga0316231, IMG submission 206002) | Freshwater microbial communities from Trout Bog Lake, Wisconsin, USA - TBH18027 | ecosystem: Environmental > Aquatic > Freshwater > Lake > Hypolimnion/Profundal zone | place: USA: Wisconsin... | reverse complement strand
TTCTCGTCTGCGGGTTCACGGGACTTTCCAGTCCCGTGTTTCCGTGCGGGAACTGGCGACTGGAAAGTCGCCAGAACCCGCAGGCTGGAAAGCCTGCGCTACGGGCGCAGTGTAATTCGACTACGGATTTCGGGTTGAAAACACGCTGTAAATGAAAGAATGCTTTTAAACATGCTCACTGCCTTTGCCGTTCCCAAATCCTTTGATGCCTTCCTGCGGGCCGGCCCGGAAGATTTTCACGAATGGGTGATGCGCCGACAGGCGCTGCTGGTGGCCTTTTGTGTCACTGCCATTGTGATCGGAGCGGGCAGTTATGGGGCGGTAATGGGGAGTTGGCGGGATTCATGGCAGGCGCTTTACACTGGCATCAAGCTTCCGCTGGTGATCCTGCTGACCACGTTGGGCAACGGATTGTTGAACGGCATGTTGGCGCCCCTGCTGGGATTGAACGTTACTTTTCGGCAGTCGCTGGCGGCGGTGCTGGTGAGTTTTGCCATCACGGCCATTGTTTTGGGAGCGTTGAGCCCGGTCGCCTGGTTTATTGTTTGGAACACGCCGCCGTTGACGGCCGGCACCACGTTGATATCGCCTGAGTATGGTTTCCTGCAACTGACGCTGGCCGTATTCGTGGCCCTGGCCGGCGTGATCGGGAATGTGCGCTTGCTGCCATTGTTGCGTTACTGGGCGCGAAACCCTACCATCGCGCGCAACGTCCTGCTGGCCTGGCTCGCGGGAAATCTGTTTCTCGGCAGCCAGATCTGCTGGGTGTTGCGCCCGTTCATCTGGGACGCCAAACGCCCGGTTGAATTCATCGGGCCGGAAGGTTTCGACGGCAATTTTTTTGAAACCGTTTTCCAAGCCGTCTGGAGATTAGTGTGATTATGAGATCGCGCGCGTTCATCCTTCACCGTCGCATTTGTTGGCTGACGTGGTTTTTCATCCTTGGGGTGGTGGTGAGCGGTGCAACGGCCATCCCTCTGCGGCTGGAAGTGGACCAACTCATCGGTTTTCTGGGATTGCGGGAACCGGACGGACAGGCTTCGGGCACCGTGCTGGTGCACTGGCTTTTCAAAGTGCGGGATGCCTTGGGCGACACGGAGGCCCGGCATCCGTTTCTTTTCTACGGCACCGACTGGCTGGCGTTTGGGCATTTTGTCATCGCCATCGCCTTTATTGGCGCCCTGCGCGAACCGGTGCGAAACCGGTGGTTGTTCGATTTTGGGCTGCTGGCCTGTGTGCTGGTGGTTCCCTACGCTTTAGTCTTTGGCGGGTTGCGTGGCATTCCTATTTGGTGGCGGCTGGTTGATTGTTCGTTTGGTGTGATCGGCTTCATTCCACTCTGGTTTTGCCGCCGCTGGGCGAGGGAGTTGGAAAGTCGCAATGGTGACGGGTGTCAAGAAACGGGGATGGATAAACAGACGCTGAAGGACGAGGGTTGAAAGTGAAAAAATCGCACCCCAATGAAACGATAGAAAGCTGATGAGCAGTACATTCAGGCTTTTCTAAAAGTTTGGGACTTGAAGGCTGCGGAGGTATTTGGCCAAAGATGAAAAGCGCCAGAGGGCTGGACGCACTCCAAAACGCTGGCGCGATTGGTGGTGATTCCCGCAAGCGCGAAGCGTCTTGGAGTGCGTGCGGCCCTCCGCCGCTTTGGTACAATGCACCCGATTAACCCTGGCGCAAATTAGAATGGGCAATGTGCTTTGTTTCGGCGCCAATTGAGTGCATTTCGGCTCCATGTTGGGGTCACTGAAACGCGCTGGGTCGGAGACCGGCGATTACATCCCGCGACTGGCCACGGTGCCGCTGTCGCGGTGCAGCTTGACAATTCTCACAGGACTGTTGTTCCATGGGACATGGAAACAATCAAGTTTAAGGCCCCGACGGGAACGAAGGCAAGATTGCGCGCCATCAATCCCAACATCTCCGCCTTGCTGCGGGAACAGACCGAAAAGCTGCTGTCTGGCCGGACCAAGTTTCGATCCGCCCATGACCGGGCCAAACATTTGTGCGGCGTGATTGAAGGCGGCCCTGCTGACGCCGCCACCAGCAAGGAATATCTCTTCTGGAGATGACCGAACACGTGGCGGATTCGCTCGTGGTCACGTTGGACGCCAGGGATTTTTCCGTGTATCGCCGCCACGAACGGCAAGTCGTGCCGTTCCTGGCGCCGAGTAAATAAGCCCGCGCCCAATTGCCACAGCGCGCTTTCTCCTCGACTATTGGCGCGGAAATAAAATCATAGGCGCGTGCGCATCTTCGTCATTTTCAATCCAGCCGCGCGAGGCAACAAGGCGCGGCGGTTTCGGCGGCATCTCGACGAGATGGCGCAGCAATCGTTTTTCAAGGCCACTACCGCGCCCGGCGACGCGCGCCGGTTTGCCGCCACGGCCGTCGCGGACGGTTTTGACGTCATCGTGGCGGCGGGGGGCGACGGCACCGTGAACGAAGTATTGAACGGTATCGGCGATGTTCCCGGCGGCTTCGACCGCGTCCGCCTCGGCGTGCTGCCCCTCGGCACAGTGAACGTCTTCGCGCGGGAGTTGAAAATCCCGCTGCGGCTCGAAGCCGCGTGGTCCGTGCTGCGGCGCGGGCGCGAAACCCGGATTGACCTCGGCCAGGTGAATTTTTTCGAGGAAGGCCGGCCCGTGCGGCGCTATTTTGCGCAACTGGCCGGCGCCGGTCTGGATGCCCGCGCAGTGGAATTGGTGAGCTGGAAGCTGAAAACGAACACTGGACCGCTGGCTTACATCGTCGCGGGATTCCAGGCCCTGGCGGAAAAGCAGCCGCGCCTTTGCGTAGCTGCGGACGGCAAGAAAATCGAGGGCGAATTGGTGCTTTTCGGCAATGGAAAATTTTACGGCGGCCCGTTTGAATTTTTCCCCGGCGCCACCCCGGACGACGGGTTGCTGGATGCCTGCGTGCTGCCCCGCGTCTCGCTGCTGTCGCTGTTGCGCCTGGTTCCGGGACTGCTCCTGTGGCGAAAGATACCAGCCCAACCGGTCCGGCTGGCGCGCGCGCAATCCTTGGAGGTTACGTCCGAAACGGCAGCGGCCTTCGAGCTGGATGGCGAGTGGGTCGGCTATCTGCCGGCCACCTTTTCCGTGGAAGCCAGGAAGTTGCGCGTGGTGGTGAATTGAAACTTCCGCCCCAGCTGCCGCGTCTGCTCTGGCAACCATGAAGCTCATAATCGCCATTCTGGCGCTGCTCGGCGTGGACCTGAACCCGCAAGTTTTTGCCGCCATCATCGGCACCAATGTTCCGGCCATGCCCTTGACCGCAGCCCGCGTGTCAGCCCTGCCTGCATGGAAAATCTATTTTGAAGCGTCGCTACGGCAACGGCAGGCCGACCAGGAATTCTTGCGCACAGAACTGAAGGCGCATGGGCTCAAGCAAACCAGTTTGCCGCACGGCAGCCATTCCGCGAAAGGCCTGGCGCTGGAGAATTCTGCCGACTGGTATGGCGGCGCTGAGGCGCGGCACATCGCGGATGTGCTGGTGTCATTTCAAACCCCGGCTGGCGGCTGGAGCAAGAACACCGATTACACTAAAGCTCCGCGCGCGCCCGGCGAAATGTTTGGCGCGGAAAACGGGTCGCTGTTCCTGGGCACGAATGATTTTGACGCGCCGGTTGATCCGCAGTGGAGTTATGTTGGCACCTTCGATAATGATGCCACCACGACGGAACTGCGTTTTCTGGCAAAAGTCGTGGCGGCGGCGAAAAACGGAAACCCGGCCTGGCAGGCATCGTTCTTGCATGGCATGGACTATATTTTTGCCGCGCAATATCCCAACGGCGGCTGGCCGCAGGTCTGGCCGTTGCAGGGCGGCTACCACGACGGAGTGACATTCAATGACGATGCGATGCTGCACATCCTGGAATTCTTGGGCGAGGTGGCCGGCGGACAAGCTGAGTTTTCCCTGGTACCCCAGTCAGTTCGCGCCCGGGCTTCGGCAAGTTACCGGCGCGGACTTGATTGCCTGCTGGCGTCCCAGGTGGTGGTGAATGGCAAACGCACGGTTTGGTGCCAGCAAAATGACGCCCTTACGTTGCAGCCGGCCGCCGCGCGAAATTATGAGATGCCGGCGCTGACTTCCAGTGAGAGCGCCACCATCGTGCTGTTCCTGATGCGCCTGCCAAGTCCCGGAACAAACGAGGTGGCGGCCGTCCATGCCGCATGCGCTTGGTTCGAGAAGACCAAAATTGAGGGCTGGGTTTACAAAAGCCAGGGCGCCGAGGGCCGAAAATTGACGGCTGCGCCCGGCAGCGGGCCGCTCTGGTCGCGCTATTACGAAATCGGAACCGACAAACCGATCTTTGGCGACCGCGACAAAACCATCCATGATGATGTAAATGAGATTTCCAAAGAGCGACGCAAAGGGTACGGCTGGTTTCGCGACACGCCGAAACGGGTGTTGGAGCACTATGCGAAGTGGGCGCAGGTGCATCCGTAGCCCGGATCATTCGCAGCCCGACCCGCCTCGTGAGGGCGCGTGGCCAGCAAGTGCGCCTTTCCTCATTTGTGGTCCGCGTGCCCACCTGCGGCGTTTTGCTGCCAATTCGATCTGAGTGCGAATGCGGCTACGGACCGCGCGGCGTCCCTGCGCGCTGCACGTGCGGCAACACGCGGCGTGGGGCGAACTTTTGGAGCTTCTGCGTGAATCCAGCGTGCTGCGACCGGGGGACCGGTCGCGGTCCGCGGCTTTCAGTTTGCCGCCGAACCGTCCAGCCCCGAGCCGGTCACATGCTGCGCCGCGACCAGCGGGCCGTCGAAACCCGTTACGCGGATTTTGGAAAACGCCACGTTGGTCATGTTGGCGACGGAAATCGCGCGGGCGCAGGTGCCCGAAATGTCCGTGAGCGTGAAGCCGTCAATGGGCCGCGCCGGCGGCACATTGCTGCCGGCCACCAATTGGGCCACCTCCTGGACCTGGACGTTCTTGAAGCTGACATTGTGAACCCGCGCCCATTGTTCCACTTCGCCCGGCACGGGATCTGTCGCTTGGATCCCTTTGCGCAAAAGGTCAATGCCGATGAAGGTCGGGGATTTCAAGACCACAAGGTTTTCGCCGGAAATATTCTCCATGAAACCGCCGCGGCCCTCGCGGCTCTTGATGAAGATGGCATTCTGCCGGCCGGAGAGGATGCAGTTTTGCAGTTTCACTTCGCGGATGCCGCCGGACATTTCGGTGCCCAAACCGAGCGCGGCATAAATGGAGCTTTGCAGGCGGCAGTTGCGGATGACCACATTTTGGGTGGGCCGCGAGAGATTCTGCGCCGCCAGGCCGCGGCCGGATTTGAGCGAGATGGCGTCATCGCCGGTATTGATGTCGCAGCGGTCCACCAGCACGCCGTCGCACGAATCCACGTCTATCCCGTCGCCGTTGGCGCCCACCGTGCGGAGGATGAGATTGCTGGCCGTGAGCTGGCTGCAGAACAGGACATGGATGGACCAGAGGTGCTGGTATTGCGTGGTGAAATTCTCCAGCACGGCGTTGGTGCAGCTGGTCAACTCAATCAGCACCGGGCCGCGCGGCATGCGCAGTTTGCTGAGGGTCGGCGGCGGACCAAAAATCGCCCCGCCGGAAAGCGTGAAGTTTGCCGCGTTGCTGGCGGCGATCAACGCCCGATGGCCCGCGCGGAATTCACCCTCCCAACGGACATTTTCGAGCGGATAGTCGGCGATATCCGGGCTGCCGAGCAGGCTGGCGCGAGCCGCCAGTTGCAGCCTGGTGTTGGCGTGTGGCGTCAGGCTGCCGGTCAGATAGACCCCGTCGGGGAGCAGCACGGTGCCCCCGCCGTTTGCGCCGCAGGCGTCCAGCGCCTTCTGCACGGCGGCGGTGTCCTTGCTGACACCATCGCCCTTGGCCCCGAAATCGGCCACGTTAAATACTTGCCGGTCCGCGCCATACCCGGCGGCAGCCAGACCATGCAGAACCGCGGCCAAGGCAATCAATCTCTTCATAGGAAAACACATATTACCGCCCCCCAAGTTTGCCGGGGCGCGGCGCTGCCGCCGCTTCACCAGCTAATGCGACCAGTGATTGGAAGCGGGCTGAAACCCGCGCGCCGGAGGCAACTCAAGATGCGAACCAAATTTTGCGCGCGAAAAATGGCAGAGTCAATCCGCCTTGCGCCTTGCTGCCATCGCCAATTCTGGTTAGTCTCGCGTGCTTTGCATGAGTGAAATTCTTGTCATCGGCCACAAAAATCCGGATACGGACGCCATTTGCTCCGCCATCGGCTACGCGGAGTTCAAACGCCGCACCGGCCTGACCGAGGCGGTGGCGGCGCGCTGCGGCGACACCAATGACCGGATTGATTTTGTCCTGAAAACCTTTGGGGTGCCGGCACCCAAGTTCGTGGCCGACGTGTCGCCCAAGATCTCGGATGTGATGCAGCGGCGCGTGCTAAGCGTGCGGCCGGACTCGACGGCGGCGGAGGCGCTGCGGTTGATGGATGAGAAGAACCTCCGCCTGCTGCCGGTGCTGGACGAGGCGCAAAAATGCTGCGGCCTGCTCTCGCTGTTCAAACTGAGCAAATTCCTTTTCCCGGCGGCGAGCCTGAATCCCGGCCAGGAACATAACTCGCGCGAAGTACTCTCTTCGCTGGCCAGCCTGGCGCGGACGCTCGACGGCCAGGTGCTGGCGGGCTTCGACACGGAGCGCGAACAGGAACTGATCCTGATGATCGGCGCGATGGGCTTGGAATCCTTCGTGGCGCGGCTCGAAAAATTCCCCCCGGAAAAATCCTGCGTCATCGTCGGCGACCGCTGGGACATCCAGAACGTGGCCATTCGCGAAGGCGTGCGCGTCGTGATTGTCACCGGCGGCATCGGGGTGGAACCCAAGACGCTGGAGTCCGCGCGGAAAAGAAACGTCACCGTCATTACCTCCCCGCACGACACGGCCACCACGGCGTCCCTCTGCCGCGCGGCCGTGGCCGTGCGCCACGTGCTGAACGAGAAGTTTTTGTGCTTCCGCGAGAATGCCCCGCTGGCCGCCGTTCGCGAGGAGGCGCTGTCCTCCGGGTTCCTGGCCTTTCCCGTGCTGGGCAACGACGGCGAAACCGTGGGCATTCTCTCCAAGACAGATTTTCTGAAAACGGTCACCCGCAAGCTGATTCTGGTGGACCACAACGAATTATCGCAGGCCGTCCAGGGCGCGGACGAGGTGGAAATCATTGAAATCATTGATCATCACCGCCTCGGCTCGCTGACCACGCAGCAGCCGATCTTGTTCCGCAACGAACCGGTCGGCTCCAGTTGCACCATTGTGGCCGACTGCTTTTTCCGGCACCGCGTGGAATTGCCGGCCGACATCGCCGGCCTGTTGCTGGCGGGATTGGTAGCCGACACCCTCAATCTGACTTCGCCCACGACTACCCCGCGGGACGCGGAAATCTTGAAACAGCTCGAGCAGATTTCCGGCGTGAATGCGCGCGAGTTCACGGAAAAACTGTTTGCCAGCGGCTCGCTGCTCACGCTCAAGCCCGCCCCGCAGGCCGTGGCCACGGATTGCAAGGAGTACGCCGAGCTGGGCGCGAAATTCAGCGTCGCGCAGATCGAGGAAATTGGCTTCCAGCAGTTTTGGAAGCGCAAGGACGAACTGCTGGCCGCCCTGGAAACCTACCGCGCCACGCGCCATTACCTGTTTTCGGCCTTGTTGGTCACGGATGTGGCCACGCAAAGCTCGCTGCTGCTGGTCATGGGCGACGACAAATTCATCAAGCGCATTGACTATCCGCGCCTGGAACCGGGCATCTACGAGTTGCGCGACGTCGTCTCGCGCAAGAAACAACTGCTACCCTACCTCACCCACTGCCTGCGCGAGACGGAAAAAGGCGTGAAGGGCTGAAGGCGGATGGAAGGCCGGCCTCCCGGCATGGCTCGAGAGAACTGGCCGCCATCGTGCCATACCGAAGGTCGGCGCTCCGATCGCGCGGTGGATGGCCGGTAAGCCGTTTCGAAAGGAACAAGGGGCTTTCCATGAACCCTGTCGAAGCCAACGCAGGGAGGCGCTGATTTACCCGGATTTAGATGGAGCCTCCTCACGTCAGCTCTTGCAAGCCGGGGGGGGCACAAAGGCAAGGAATTCCGGGGGGCGCTCGCCAGCAAGACATTTTTCCCAGGATTTTGCTTGCTATTTGTGGATTTCCTGTTCTTATAGAGTTGATTAGTTTGTCCCGCAAGCAATGGACGGCGTGCCGGAGTTCTCAAAGCAAAGGACGGAAGTCATATGAATTGTTTCAACAACATGAAAACTGAATATTATTTGCGGTTCTCCCGCTGGATGAATGTCGGTCTGTGTGTGACCTTTCTCTTGCTGGCGGCGGCAAGTGTGCGCGCCGGATTCACCTTGGAAATGAACGTGATTCGTTATGACCTGAATGGCTGGTATTTTTCTCCCAATCTGATGACCAATACCGCGGCCCCAAGCGTGCCGTTTGGAATATATAATGTCACGTCCTATGACTACCCAACCAACGGCACCTCCGCGCTTTATCAGTTCAGCACCAACGGCTTTAACCAGATTGGCGGTGGCTCCTATGGTTACGGGGACTTTGATTCCATGGCGCATGAATTGACCAATGGCGTTTGGTTCATTTATGTGACCAATGCGGTGGTCACCAATGTTTATCAATTCACCGTGGGGTTGAACCTCACCAGCAATGGACTGCCGGCGGTGACCGTCACCTTCCCGCCCAACGGTGCGACGGCGATCACCAACCAACCGGCATTCGCGTGGCAGGGGCCGACCAACTATTCTGATGTGGCGGTTTACGAGCCCAATAACAGCACCTACCTGCCGGCCACCCAAACCAACTGGTCCAGTCCCAGCGTGCTGTTAGAGGGCCTCAACACGTTCACCGTGCATTACGACTATTATTCCACCACCTCCGTCGTCGCGTCCGTTCCGCTGGACGCGGGCTTGCATCCCCTTTCCAGTTGGGTATCCACCTCACATCTGCAGGATTACATCAGTTCAACTTTTACGGTCGGCACCGCGGACACGTCCGGCACCGTCCACACCCTCGTTGCTCATTATCCCTTTGATGCGACCAGCGGCGCAGTGCTGGCGGCGGCGGTGGACACCGCCGGCAATGCCTATAATATGACCTTTAGCGGCAGTTATGGATCCCAAGGTGGCGTCAGTCTGACCTCCTCCTGCGCCGCCGGAGTGGGCGCGGTGCAATTTAACGATGGCGATGGCAACAGCGCCGGTTATCTGGGTTGGACCAATCCGACGCCGCCCGCCTTGCTCTCCGCGTTGGCCGGGAGTTTCTCCGTTTCTTGCTGGATTAAGACCACGCAGAACAATTTCGGCTGGGACCAGGCTCCCGCCTATTATGGCGCCGGCATCGTTGCGGCGGACGTCAGTGGCCAGGCAAACGATGTCGTTCCCATCGCCCTCACCGGGAACACCATCGGCTTCAACACCGGCGGATCCGAGGATGACACGCTTAATTCCACAGCCTCCGTCAACGATGGCAATTATCATCACATTGTGGTCACCCGCAATCAGCAAACCGGCCAGAAGGTCATCTACATTGATGGCGCATTTGACAGCTTCAGTTCCGGCACGACGAATTTATTGAATGATCCGCAAAAGCTGACCCTGGGCGCGCTGGCGGATGCCGGCAATCCCGATCCCAATGACGGCAGTTATTACAACGGCTACAACGGCGACTTGGACGATTTGCAGGTTTATTCCGGGGTACTCGCGGCGAGTGAGGTGGCCAATCTCTTTGCCAATCCTGGCGCGACTGTGGCCAACGGCGGCGGCAATTATGGCGGCGGACATACCAACATTGCACACTATGCGTTTGATAATAGCGGTGCCCTGGGCCACGACACCTCGGGCAATGGCAATGACATGAACGGGGAGAGTTGGTGGGGCCCGGTACATCAATTTAGCACCAGTGCAGAGGCGGGCGGCGGCGCCGTGCAGTTCTTTGGCACCAGTTGCCTGACGCCCGATGGTTCCGTGCTGGCCAATTGGGACGCCGTGCTCGGCGGCAGTTTCACCATCTCGGCTTGGGTCAATACCACCAATACCGTGGGTAATCCGTCGGATGATGCGGTCAATGGCGCCACTCTGTTCTGGGCCTATAATGATCACGATAACACCAACGACACCATCCCGATTTCGCTGACCGGCGGCTATGCCGCCTTTTCCACGCGCGACCACTTGGGCAACAGCTCCACGCTGCACTCCACCGGCAGCGTCAACGACGGCCATTATCATCTCATCACCGTCACGCGCGACCAGTTCAGCGGACAGAAATCGGTTTATGTGGACGGCAGCCTCCAGGCCAGCGAGGCCGGTACCACCGAGCCGCTCAACGGCAATAATTATTTTCTTTCGCTGGGGGGCACTTACATCTCCAGTTTTACGGGATTGGCGGATGACGTACAGATTTATTCCGGCGTGCTTAGCCCCACCGAGGTAGCCTCGCTTTACGCGAATCCCGGCACGACCGTTCCCGATCTGGCGGGAGGCGATGCGTACGGGTTGGTGGTGCATTACGATTTTGACGAGGGCACGGCGCTAGCGCCCGACGTTTCCGGCAACAATAACAGCATGGTTCATGCGGGCAATTTTGGCGGTAGCGGCCCGGCCATCAGTTCGGATGCGGTGGCGGGAGCGGGGTCGGTCAGCTTTGACGGCGGCAGTTATCTGACCGCATCTTCCAATCTGCTCTCTACGCTGGCCGGCGAATTTACCGTCTCGCTCTGGTTGAAAACCAGCCAGAGTTACGGCAGCCAGGGCGCGTTGGCATGGCAGGGCGCAGGCGTCGTGGCGGCGGATTCCCCGGCCGGGGGGGCCAAGGATTTGATTCCCGTGGCGCTCACCGGCGGCCAGGTGGCGTTCAATATCGGGAATGGCGTTAACGATGACACACTCAACTCCAGCGGCACGGTCAACGACGGCGTCTGGCATCACGTCGTGGTCACGCGCAGCCTCGCGACCGGGCAACGGCAGATTTTCATTGATGGGTCGCTCGACAGTTCCGAGATCAGCTCGACGGTGCTGCTGAACAGCCCGGTGTTGTTGACCATCGGGGCAAAAGCCGATGCCTCCAAGCCCGACTCGACCAGCCCTGATTACACCGGCTCGAATGGTTACCAAGGACTGCTGGATGACCTGCAGGTCTATGACTGGGTGCTTTCCAATGAGGAAGTAACCTTTTTGTACAATCATCCGGGGTCCACGGTAGGGACCATCAGCGCCACGCCCAGCCTCACGGTCAGCGCCAGCCCGACAGCCGGGCCGGTCCCGTTGGCCGTGCAGTTCACTTCTCCCAGCTTGGATAGCGCCGGCAACACCGTGACCAATTGGAATTGGGATTTTGGCGACGGGGGCACCAGCACGTCGCAAAATCCTCTGTACACATATGCCACGGCGGGGTCGTTTTCGCCCAGCTTGACCGCCTATAGCACCTATGGCGCGACTCCCTTGGTCGTCAGCGGCTTGGGCGTGATCGTCGTCACTAATGTGGCTCCCAGCATCACTGTGAATCCATTCAACCAGACCAACTACTCGGGCTACGGCGTGGCGCTGTTGGCGGAGGCGTCAGGCGCTCCGCCGCCCACGTGGCGATGGTTCAAAACTGGCGCCGGGCTGATCATTGGCGCCACCAACAACCTCTTCATTCCCACCAACTCTGGGACCGCCGGGGTGGCCGGCAGCTACTATGCCATCGCCAGCAACGTGGTCGGCACGGCCATCAGCACCACCGCGACGGTGAGCTTCGTCAGCGCGGCGCTCCCGCCGGACTGGTCGGTGGCGTTCAAGTCGCCGTTCGCTAATAACAACGACCCCGCGGAGGAGTTCTATCTCGGCTGCTTCCAAGACTCGTCGCAAAATCTCTACGCGGTGGGCTCTTTTTATGGCACCAACTCCATCGGCTCCAGCAGCTATGTTTCGCCCAACGGCACGTATTCCGCCGACATTGTGAAGCAGACGGTCACCGGCAGCCCGCTCTGGGCGGTCGCGGTCACGAACAACGGCAGCGGAAGTTCCCAAGCCTATGTTGTGGTCCCGGCTCCAAACAATGGAGTCTATTTCGCCGGTAATTATAATGGCACCAATTGGTTGGGCACCAACCAGCTGGTGGACCTCGGCTTGCGTGCCTTTGGTGGTTATAGCAGCTCCATCTTCCTCGCGCGCCTGGATGCCAATGGCAACCCGCTTTGGGTCAGGACTATTTCCGGCACCAACTTCTGCTTCATGGAGTATTATGAACTGGTTTCCGACCCGGCCGGCAATGTGACCCTCTCCGGCCTCTTCTGGGGTTCGACCCTTTTCAGCAGCATCAACACCGCCACCAGCACCAATCTTTTCGCCGTGGGGCAGCAGGGCGGCCTGGCTCAATACGACGCTAACGGCGCTTTGCGCTGGGCGGAACTGACCCCCAGTTGGGTCAACAACATGAGCTATGGCGGCGGACGCATCTATGGTACCATGGGCACTCCCGCCACCAACTTTGATTTTGGCGGCCTCAATCTGGTCACCGACCGCGCCAAATCGGTGGTGGCCCTCAATGCGACCAACGGTCAGGCGATTTGGCTCCGCGGCATCGGCGCACCCTTCGGGCAGGACAACCCGCTCAATGTCAACGAAATCTGGCCTTTGGTGTCGGTCTCAGGCACCAATGTCTTCATTACCGGCACTTCGATCGGCTCCAATGCCGCCTTCGGGCCCTATACCGTTTCTTGGCCGGGATTCGCCCACCAATATCTCGCCCGCTGCGATACGAACGGCACCCCGCAGCTCCTGACCACCTATGGCAGCTCGACCACCCAGCCTTGGTCCATCATGGCGGACCCCGCCGGCGAGGTTTACGTGAGCGGGGACTTTGACACATACTCCTATTTCGGGCTGGACCTCATTGCGGGACCAATTTTAGACACCATTGGCAGCGGTTACTTCACCGATGGGTTCTTGGCCAAATTCGATCACAGCGGCAATCCGTTGTGGGCGCGCACCGCCGTGCCGCAAGATAATCTCGTCAATTTGCGCGGCCTGGCGCTGGCCACCGACGGCATTTGGGCCTGTGGTGTAATCAAATCGCCCGCGATGTTTGGCGCCAACACCATTTACAGCACCACCACGTGCATCGGCACGCCCATCTGCACCCTCACCTTCCACGACAGCGGCGCGCTGGCCAAGATTACCGACAGCACCGGCTCTGCTTCCCCGGTCACGCTGCTCAATCCGCAGGTTTCCGGCGCGAGTTTCCAGTTCTCCTTTGCATCGCAGTCCGGCTTTACCAATGCCGTCCAGTATCGCACCAACCTAAACGCCGGACTCAATTGGCAAACCTACTCGAACGTACTGGGCGACGGAACGTTGAAGACCATTCCCATTCCGTTGTCCGTGTTTAACCCGGCCCGACAGGGTTTCATCCGGGTCTTGACGCAGTAGGGAGCCATCAGGGCTTGCCGTCGAAAACCGAGGCAACCGGGACTCTGAACCTGACCGGTGGGGTGGCTTGTCCCGTGGCCAGTCGCCGGGGACTGGCGGGGAATCATTTTCCTGACCGGCCAGGATCAGCGATTGTTTGCTGCAACACTCACCTCATCGCAAATCGCTCCATTCAGGCTCGGCCCGCCCTCCCGCCGCTGGATGGTTCGCCCGGGAAAATAGCTGCTGAAATATGGGCTGACTTGCCACATAATTTCCGCCGCAAATTGAAATGAACCAAGCCCTATGTTTTATCTTTGCCGTCATGAGCGGCTGGGGAATCACTCTGGACTGCCTTGGCCAATCCAAGGCGGCAGCCGTTCCGCCCATTTACCGGATTGACCTGACGAGTTTGAATCGCTACGACGCAAAGGATTCGCCAGCCACCCGCCGGGCTTGGGACACACTGCACGTGGCGGCCTCGATTCAAGGTTTGGTGAATCGCAGCAGCGCGAATTTATTCCTTCGCATCACCCCGGAAGTGGATGATTTTTGGTGGAACTATCTGCGCGGGGAGCAAGGTTGGCTGAAGAATCGGCCGGTGCTTCAAATTGAGGGGGTGTCGGAACTGGTGCGAATTTTTTTGCCACAGTTGAAAGGCGTGGTGCTTTATAACGAAAATGTGCCCGCCACGGCCAACCTGGCCAGCACCGTGGCCGGCGCGGAGGATCGCATCGCTTTGCGTTATGATTCGTCTCCGGGGTCATTGTACTCGCAATTGGTTCTGCAGCCCGGGTTCCTCGCCAATGTCTTGAAGTTATTCCGCGAAGATGGTTCGCCGCTGTTTACGGGGCGGGGGAAGATCCCCGGCACGACCCTGGACTCGACTGGCAGCGCGAAAAATGACGCGTATTGGTGGGCCAAACTGCGCTATCTTGACGCGGGCCGATGCAGCCGGGATTATCTCGCCTATTATATTGATAGCTACTGGCTGGCCAAGCCAGGGAGACTATCCACCTGCACTCTGGCCAATCACGACTTTTTCATCAGCCAGCGCGCCTTTTTTTTCGACTTGGGCATGTGGGCTGACGAAACGCCGATAGATGATCGCAGTCAGAAACCTGGCACGGATGTCGGCACGCTTAAGGCAATTTTGAAATCCATGTATCTATCCGGCAGCAACCGTATCTTCACCGTGGGCGGCTTTGTGCCTTGGGAAAGGAAGTACTGTGGCCCGAGTTCGGACAGTCCTGGGTGGGGAGGTTCGGGCGGCACGCATTCGGGCGTGCAAAGCGAGTGGGAATATGCCCGTATCATTTCCGCATACAATGCCATCATGGATGCCGACGCGGCCGGCTTTGCCGACTTGGCCAACGCCAGCTTTTACCAGCATTTCCCGCTGAAAAAACAATATGCGCAAAATCCCAAACCAGCCATCGCCGATCTCAAAGCCCGGGGGCTGATCCAGCCTAACGGATCAGTAAAACCCGCGGCCTATGTTGCCTTCTACATGGGTGATTATGACTCAAGCGCCTGGCTGTGCCGCTTTGCGCCCACCTGGTGGGCGGACCCGGAGCACGGCAAAACACCCTGCAACTGGGCCTTTAATCCCAATCTGGACCGGCGCACGCCGCAAGTGATGGATTATGTCCGCACCCACCGGACAGCCGCGGATTGGTTCATTAGCGGCGATAGTGGTGCGGGCTACCTGAATCCGGGAATGCTCAGCGCGCCGCGGCTCGACCCTGCCGTGCCCGACGGTTGGGCGGCGTGGACGCAATATAATCAAAATTATTTTAGCCGCTACGATCTAACCATCACGGGCTTTATCATTGAAGGTTTTGCCCCGTTCCTGACCCAGCGGGGCTTTGACGAATATGCCAAGTTTTCACCGGACGGGATGATGATCGGGACGGGTAATAACACCTTTGGCTTGGTCGGGTTGCACGGCGGCCAGGTGCCCTGCATCCGGCATCAAATGGACTTGAATGGGACGCCATCGGAAGCCGGCGCAAAGGTGGCCGCCAGAATTGCCGCCGGCTGGCAAGGGGCGGCGGGAGAGACGCAGTTTTTCATGCCTCGGACCATCCTCAAGAGTCCCACGTGGCATGCGAAAACGATGGCCGCCGCGCAAGCCGCGCCAGGGGGTGACCGCATTCAATTTGTTGACGCTTATACGTTCTTCCTGCTGTTGAGAACGCATTTGCTGGAGGCATCACCAAATCACTGAGAATCCTGGTTGAACAAATCGCCCGGTGTGGGGCACTGGGCCTACCGCATCCCCAATCCGCGCCCGAAACCGGGCGCTTACTTCCTGCGCGATATCGTCGCGCGCAGGTAGTAACTGCTGTCCAGCCTCTCCCACTGCCGCCGCAAAACCGAAAAAGGCATGCGGGGCTTTCCTTGGGGGGTGGACTTTGGTCTTGAATTGGGCAAGGGGCAAAGTGTATTAGTTCAAACATTCAATGAAGTCCAACTCAACCATGGCCTTGATGGCATTGCGGCTCACTTGGAATTCCGTGAGGCGCTGGAGCAGGCGGGCAGGGCCACGATGGCTGCAATTGGCTTTCCTGTTTTGGCTGGCGAACCCCCTCTGGCTGGTGGCGGCATCACCCAAGAACCCTAATTTCCTTATCCAGCACTGGCTGGCGGGCAATGGAATTCCTGAAAACACGGCCTACAGCGTGGCGCAAACGCCGGATGGCTTTATTTGGGTGGGGTCCACCGATGGGCTGCTTCGCTTCGACGGGAGGAATTTTGAGCGGGCAAGTCAATTGCTGGCGAAACCCCGATTGGCGAAGCAGACCGTCAGTTTGTTGATGGATGAAACCGGCCGGCTATGGGTGGGCGTGGATTTTGGCATCCTCCTGCATGATGAACAGGGAGACTGGCTGGACCTGGCGCCGACGAACGCGACCTTGCGTTCGGTGGCCGTAACGGCGGATGGGCAGACTTTCGTGGGTGGTACCCTTGGCCAAGTGTACCATCTGGATCGCAAGCAATTGCAAGCCGTGGCGCCGCCGCCGGGATTGACCGCAAGTGGAGTTTTCTGTGTGCGCGATAAAGTGGATGGCGGCTTGTGGCTGGCCAACCGTGGTTTTATCGAGCGCAGGACAAAGTCAGGCTGGGAGCGCATGACTGCGGATACTAATATTCCCTCCGCCGTCGTGGCGGGGGCGGCACATGGCGGAGGTTTGTGGGTTTACGGCGATGGCCGTCTGCGGCGATATCGAACCGGTTCGCCGGCGCAGGCGGTCACCGTGCCAAGAGTGGAGCAACCGCGTCAGATCATGGAGGATAGTCAAGGCCGGGTCTGGATCGCTTCCAACTCCAGCGGCCTGGTCTGCCTCAACCCGGACGGCACGGTGCAGTATCTTAATGCCACCAACGGTCTGACGCACAATTCCGTCTGGGGCATTATTGAAGACCGTGAGGGTAACTTCTGGCTGGGTTCCAGTGTGGGTGGTTTGCAGTGTTTCCGGGATCGTTTCTTCAAGTCCATCGGGGTGGATGACGGGCTGCCGGATCGCATTGTTAGGACGATTGCCGCCACTGGTCCGGCGTCCGTGTTGGTGGGTACTCATGGCGGCAGCGTGGCCCGCATTGAAGCGGGGCGGGTGGTCTGGACTCATTCCATTGCCAAAGACGCGCGCACCCGCTATGTCTGGAGCGTGCTGCACGATCGCGAGCAGCGCGACTGGGTGGGCACCTACGGCCATGGCTTGTTTGTGACGGAAAACGGAGTGGAGCGGGATTTTCCGCTGCCGGCGGAAATGGAGCCGGCGATTTATGCGTTGCTGGAGGATTCCGCCGGCCGCATCTGGGTGGGGTCCATCGCCGGCGCCGGCGTGATTGAAGGCGGTCAATTTCACACGCTGGCGCCGCAATTGTCCAACGCCTGTGTCCGCTGCTTTGCGGAGGAACCGCGGACGGGGGCGATGTGGATCGGCACGCTGGAGCATGGCTTGTTCCGGCTGCAAGGCACCAATCTGATGCATTGGGGCATCTCGAGCGGACTCCCTGACAACCGCATCTGCTCCTTGACGTTTGACCCTGAAGGCTGCCTCTGGGCCGGTCTTTTCAACCACGGCTTGGTGGGCTTAAAGGAGGGCAAAATCGTGGCGTGCCTTGATGCCAGGCAAGGTCTGCCAGCGTTGACCATCGCCGCCATGCTCAACGACCATCTGGGGTGTTTTTGGCTGGGCACTGACCAGGGCATCTTGCGGGTGTCGCAGGCGGATCTGCGCCGGGCGGCCGCCGGCGGACCGGCGAAGTTGAAGTTTGAAACCTTCAACGAAGGTGACGGCCTGGACAACGCCGAATGTGCGGAAGGCTATCAGCCCACGGCCATGCGGGATGCGCGCGGGGAATTGTGGTTTGCCACGCTCAACGGGGTGGTCCATGTGGCTCCGGACCGCCTGCGAATCAACACGAATCGGCCGCCGGTAAAAATAGAAAAAGTGGTTTTCCGCGACCGTGCGGGAGGGCAGCATATTCTGACTGGACCGGTGGAACGGGTCGTATTGCCCGCCGGCAGCACCGAGCTGGAGGTGGTTTGCGCGGCCTTGAGTTTTGCCGTGCCCGAGAAAGTGCAATATGCCTTCAACCTCGAAGGCTCAAACACCAACTGGGTGAATCAGGGGCACGAACGGGTGATTTCATTTCGTTCGTTGAGTCATGGCAAGTACCGGCTTCACGTCCAGGCGGCCAACAACGATGGCCGGTGGAACGAAGCCGGGGCAACGCTCGCCATTACAATGGAGCCGTTTGTTTGGCAGACTTGGTGGTGCCAGGTGCTGGTGGTTTTGGTCCTGTTGTTCTTGGGCGGCGCGGTGGTTGGGCAACGCCAGCGCGCCCGGTTCATGCAGCAGCAGGCGTTGCTGATGAAAGAACGCGTGCTGGCCCGGGAAAAAGCCCGGCTGGCCTCCATTCTTGAAAGCACTTCCGACTTGGTCAGCTTCGCTTCGCCCAATGGCCTGGTGATTTACCTGAATCCGGCCGGCCGCCGCATGGTTGGCCTTGGTGAGCAGGAAGATGCCACCCGGCTTCGTCTGCAGAGTTTTTTCCCGGCGGCGGCGTCCGACCACCAGCTTGAAACCGCCATTGCCCAAGCGGTGCAACACGGAACGTGGACCGGCCAAGCCGTGCTGCGAACACTTGCCGGGGGCAGTCTGCCCGTGTCCCAAGTCATCGTGGCGCACAAGAATGCCGCCAACCAGCTTGAGTTCCTGTCCACGATTATTCGCGATGTGAGTGAACGCCAGCGCCAGGAGGACGAGCTTCAGCGGCGGGAACAATATTTCCGCTCCTTGATTGAACATGCATCCGACAGCATTACGGTGATCAATAAACATGCGGTCGTGACCTATCAAAGTCCCTCCGGCGTACGCCTGCTGGGCTATCCTGCCGAAGCCATGCTTGGGCGCAACCTGCTGGAGCTTGCCCACCCGGAAGACCTGGTCAAATCGCGCGCCGCCTTAGAATGTTGTTTGGAGAAACTGAATCAGCCGGTGTCCCTGACTGTGCGCTTGCGCCACCGGGATGGTGCATGGCGGACGGTGGAAGCCGTCGGCTCCAGCATCGTCGCCCAATCCGGGGAGATCGAGGTCATTGTCAACTCCCGCGATGTGACGGTTAGTTTGCGAATGGAGGAGGAGCTCCGGCAAAGTCAGAAAATGGAGGCTATTGGACAACTGGCCGGCGGGGTGGCGCACGATTTCAATAACATCCTATCCTCGATGCAGTTGCAGGCGGAGTTGATTGGCATGCTCGATGATCTGCCGACGGAGGCCCGGGAAGGGTTGCAACAGATCAGCGCCGACACCCGCCGCGCCGCCGATCTGACGCGCCGGATGTTGCTGTTCAGCCGCCGACAGGTGATGCAGACACGGATTCTGGATTTAGGCGAAGTGGTCACCGGCATGGTCAAAATGCTCCGGCGCATTATCCGGGAGGACATCCAGCTTCAAATTGACCTCCACGCGGCGCCGCTCTGGACGCGTGCCGATGCGGGCATGCTGGAGCAGGTGCTGATGAACCTCGCGGTCAACGCGAGTGACGCCATGCCGCAGGGCGGCCGCTTGTGGATTGCGACGACGCAAGTGGTCCTGAGCGAGCAAGACACAAAGATGCATCCGGAGGGTAAACCTGGCCGGTTTGTTTGCTTGAGCGTCAAAGACACGGGAACCGGCATTCCCCCGGAATATTTGCAGCGGATATTCGAACCTTTTTTTACCACAAAAGAAGTGGGCAAAGGGACGGGGCTGGGGCTGGCAACTGTCTTTGGGGTCGTCAAACAGCATGATGGTTGGATTCAGGTGGACAATCGGCCGGGAGAAGGGGTCACTTTCCATGTTTATCTGCCGGCCAGCAGCGGTGCGGTCGCGGACCCAATGCCCATCGAGCAAAAGCGGGAGCTGCCGCGAGGGGTGGGAACCATCTTGTTGGTGGAAGATGAGATGGCCGTGCGGCAGGTGACCCGCGCCTTGCTCGAAAGACACGGCTACGAAGTGCTGACAGCCGCTAACGGCGACGAAGCCCTTGAGCTTTGGCAGAAACAACATCAGGTGGTGTCCTTGTTATTGACCGACATGGTGATGCCAGGCGATTTGAGTGGACGCAAGCTGGCGGAACGACTGCGAAGCGACCAGCCACGATTGAAGGTCATCTTTATGAGCGGCTACAACGCGGAGATTGCCGGACTCGATCTTCAATCCAATGATCTTGGGACTTTCCTCCAAAAACCTATTGGGAAAGATGAACTGCTGGGGACCATCCGCCGGGTCTTGTTGAACCAACCGGCGACGCTTTGATTCACGAAGCCACATCATTCATGCGCCGCACCACGACCACCTCCCGCAACATGACTTCGAAAAATCCATGGGGCGGTCGCCCGGCCCTCCTGGCCGCCTTCACCTTGGTGGAGTTGCTGGTCGTCATAGCCGTCATTGCCATTCTGGCCGCGCTATTGTTACCGGCTCTGGCCGCAGCCAAGAGCAAGGCGAAGGCCACGCAATGTCTCAACAACACCAAACAATTGGGGCTCGCTTGGGCGATGTATGCAGATGACTCGAGTGACCGGCTGATCAACAATCACAGCAATGGCAATGCCGATTGTGGCGGCGTGGCCTGGGTCAATGCCGGCAGCAAACTCGGGGTGGGCACCTGGACTGGCAGCGCCCGACTGGAGAGCAGTTCCCTGGCCATGTCGCTTGGCTTGGCGATACAACACGGCATGCTTTTTTCCTATAATAGAACTGCCGCCATTTATCATTGCTCCGCCGACGAGGCAACGGCCAACACCCCACCGGTGCCGCGCGACCGGAGTTATTCCATCAGTTGCGGCATGAATTGGATGAATGATGGCGCGGACGCGATTCCCACCAACGGCAGCAATTTCAAATTGACTCTCATCAGGAACCCGCCGCCCTCTCAGGCCTCGGTGTTTATCGAGGTTTCAGCCAACAGCATTGATAACAATGAATTCCCCTGCAACAATGCCGGGTCGGGGAACTATACTTATTACAAGCTTCCCACCAGCCGCCACAATAATGGCGGATTGCTCAGTTTTGCCGACGGGCACTCGGAATATTGGAAATGGCATTCAGGGTTTATTGCCCAAGGGAATGCCATCCCTGATGTTGCCAGTCCGACGACTCCGGTTGGACCCGGGTGGAATTCTGAAACCAGCGACGCGACGGATCAGGACTTGCCGCGTTTGCAAGCGACCTTCCCCATCATTAATTATTAGACCAGGACGTAAACTGCTATATCCAAACCTAAACGCCGTAAAATCAATCGAGCTATAAGCCTATGAAACCTTATGAACACCGCGCGGTCAGACCGTCAACTCAATTGTTTAAGAACTGGAGTCACCAGTTCGGCTGGGTCTGGCTGGCGCTGTTCTTGGCGATGGGGCTGGCGCATCTGGGGGATGCCCAAAGTTATACCCTGACCTTGATCTGGTCGATCACCAACGGAACGGCCAATTTGGTTAATGATAATAATAACCGCGGACTCGCTTACAACCTATCCTCAAATCAAGTGTACGTGGCCGGACGAACGACCATAGCCAAGGCGATCTCCGTCCTCGACGGTGCCTCCGGAGCCGTCATTGCCAACAATTTTCCGAACATAAGCATTTTGCCCTACCATGTGGGGGTGGCCGACGACGGCGTCATCTATGGGGTTCCGCTCGCCAACGGGGTCGGCTCCGCCAATCTTAATATTTACTCCTGGACCAATTGGACTTCCGTTCAGCGGCAGTGCTACTCCCAAACCGGCGGCGATGCCACGAGTCTGGCGGCGGTGCAGGGCCAGCGTGTGGGCGACAGCTTCGCCATCCGCGGCGGCGGAACCCAGACGTTGATTTTGTTGCCAATCAACAATGGCACTTCCGCGGGTTCCGCCACCAACATGCTGTTGTTTAGCACCGCGGATGGCCAGTCTTTCACCCCCACCGTTATTGCGATTTCGGGCCTCCCGGCGCCGTTCTCCGATGCGGGGCCGGAACACGGGGTGGCATTCGTGGACAGCACCCATTTTTTATTCCGACCGGGGGCGGGTTCGGCAACTTACTTGATCCAAATTCCCCCTGATTTTGCCAGCCTGACCAGCCCAGTCCCGGGCTTGGTGATTGCCACCAATAACAGCCTGCCGGGCGCAAGTGGCGGGGTGTGTTTCCTTGCTTGCAGTCCGGCGGGCAAACTCCTGGCCGATTACGGACCGATGGCCAACACTGGCACCTCGGTGCCGCTGACTTTGTTTGATGTTTCCAGTTTTCCAGCGGCCAACGCTCTCGGCGCCACCAATACGCCGCACCGCAATGCCAATGCCAATCTTACGGGCGCGGTGGCGCTGGGCGGAGCCGGCAAGACCAACGCGCTGTATGTGCTGGATTCCAACAATCAAGTTTTTGGCTTCCGGCTGGCCTTCACCCCGATGCCGCTCGCTCCCAGCATTGGCAATGGTCCGGCTGGCGCCAGTCTTTATACCAACTATGGATCGTATACCTTTACGGTGACCGCCGCGGGCGCCGCGCCTTTGACTTATTATTGGCAGTATAATTCCGTGAGCAACCTGGCGACGGCGGCCACTTTATTGGTCACCAGCAACAATTTCTATACCATCAGCAACCTGACGCTGGCCGCTTCCGGTTGGTATGATGTCGTGGTCAGCAACACCGTTGGTTCCACCCGTTCCCTCCCGGTGCAACTGTCGGTGGCTGCGCCATTGGCCAGCGTCTATGTCACCAACCTTTGGAATCTCCCCGCGGACAATTCTCAACCCTATCTGGATACCAATTACAACACCCGCGGCCTGGCCTTTGATCCCAATACGATGAGCGTTCTCGTGGCCGAACATTCCGCGGCCCAGATTTACGCGCTAAACGCCACCAACGGACAATTCAAGTTTGCCATTACGACTCCCCTGACCGGCTTGCCGTTGGGCAGCATTTTTCCGGTCGGCCAGGTCGGCGTGGCGGATGATGGTGTGGTTTACGTGTGTAATGTTTCATCGTACCAGCCCGGTCAGCAGAATATTCCCGGTTACGATTTCTCGATCACGCGGTTTGATTCAGTGGTCAGCTCCACCAACGCGGACGGCAGCCTGAACCCAGCCAACACCTTTGAAGCCGCTTTTACCGGGGATCCAGGCGCCTATTCCCCCGGCGGAAATCCCAGTTCACTCGATCGCTGGGGCGACAGCATGGCGGTGCGCGGGGCCGGCACCGACACGGAAATTCTGCTGGGCACCTATCTGACCGTTGGGAACAACGAGTATGGCACCGGGCCGGGTACAAACGTGGCCATCTTGACGACCACGGATGGTGTGGACTTTACGCCGACCACCATTGCGGTGACCAATGCTCCGGATGGGTTCTCCTATTTGGGCGTCGCTTGGGGAGCGGGGAACACCTTTTGGGCCAAAAGTCCTGACTTCGATTTGTATCAGGTGCAATTTGATTTGAACACCGGTTATGGCCGGGTCATTCAGGATTTTTCCTCCATGGCAAGCGCCGGATCACTTTCACAAATAAGCGGCATTGGTCTCGATGTTTCCAACAACATCCTTGCCGGCGTGAACATCGGCGATGCCCCCAACGACCTTGAACTATTCCAAATTCCCAGTTTGGGATTTCCGCCTCTGGCTTACTTCCAAGCGTTCTATCCGGTGTACAAAGCAAATATCAATGGGAATGCGGCGACCACCATCAAATTCCCGTACATTTTTTCGCTCGATGCCAACAACGGAATTATTGGTTTACAGTACAGCATTCCGCTCCTGCCGTTTACCATCCTGGTCTGCCATGTCGGCAATCATGAAGTATTGAGCTGGCCGACAATGGTGGGACATAGCTACCAGCTCCAATCCAGCTCCATCCTTGGTGGTGCCTGGTCAAATATGGGGCCATCCATCCAGGCAACCGCCTCGGCGACTTGGTCCTACACGAACAACGCACTTTCTTCCCCGTCGCTATTTTATCGGGTCGTCGCCCGGTAAATTTGTTATTTCACGTTAAGTTCGCGCTGGATGCCGAATTTTTCGATGCGCTTGCGGAGCGTGGCGCGGGTGATGCCCAGCAGCTTGGCGGCGTGCACCTGGTTGTCGTGCGTTTCTTTCAGCGCCTGGATCACCAGTTCACGTTCCACGGCGGGAATGATCTTCAACTTGGGATCGCGCCGGGCCCATTGGAAAAGCTGCCGCGCCAGCGCGGCGGCATCGGTCGCGGCCGCTTCGCCGGCCACGCCGGGAATGGACGCGACCGTGACGCAGCCGGCAATTTCCGGCGGCAGGTCGGACGTGAGAATCGCATCGCTCTTGGCCATGACATACGCGCGGCGGATGGCGTTCTCCAGTTCGCGCACGTTGCCGGGCCAGTGATATTTTTCCAACGTCTTCATGACGCTGGCGGCGACGGATTTTGGCGCACGCTGCTGTTCGCGGGCGAGTTTCTTCAGGAAATAATTCACCAAGAGCGGAATGTCCTCCAGCCGGTCGCGCAGCGGGGGGATCTGGATACGCACCACGTTGAGGCGATAAAACAAATCCTCGCGGAACTGGCGCGCGGCCACGGCCGCCTCCAGCGGTTTGTTGGTGGCGGCGATCACTCGCACGTCCACGGTGAGCGGCTGGTTGCCGCCCACCCGCTCGAACGTGCCGCTTTGCAGCACGCGCAGAATCTTCGTCTGCGTGGGCGGGGTCATGTCGCCGATTTCATCGAGAAAAATCGTGCCCAGATTGCATTGCTCGAATTTGCCGATGCGCTGCGCGGTGGCGCCGGTGAACGAGCCGCGTTCGTGGCCGAACAATTCGCTCTCCAGAAGCTGTTCGGGAATGGCGGCGCAATTGACGGCCAGAAACGGCTGGGTGTTGCGGTTGCTGTGATGGTAGATCGCGCGCGCGACCAGCTCCTTGCCGGTGCCGCTTTCGCCGGTGATGAGCGCCGTGGCATCGCTGGCGGCCACCTGCCCGATAAGCTTGAACACCTGCTGCATGGATTCCGCGCCGCCCACGAACCCCAGTTCGTAATCCTCGGTATCGAGCAGCGGTTGGTAGGACACCACCTGCTTCATATCGCGCGCGGCCTTCAGGGCGTTGCCGACAATTTCTTTGAGCTTGGGAATGTCAAAGGGCTTGAGCAGGTAATCGTACGCCCCAAGTTTCATCGCTTCGATGGTGGTTTGCGTGGTGCCATAGCCAGTCATCAAAATGACGAGCAGTTTGGGATCGTTCTGGCGGATGCGCCGCAGGGTTTCGAGACCGGTTATGCCAGTCATGCGCACGTCCATCAGCACCACGTCCGGCTTGAATTTGGGAATGACCTTCAGCCCCTCTTCGCCGGACGCCGCCGAGGCCAGTTCGATCTCCGGCGAACTAAAGATCCGCTGGATGGAATACCGCACGTCTTCTTCGTCATCAATCAACAACAATTTGCTCATGCGGCCGGAAAGGTAACGGATTTTGCCAAAAGAAACAGCCGTTTTTTAGGTCTGCAGGTCTAGCTGACATTGCCGAAAAGCCAAACTGCGCTATTCTCTCTGCGTGAATTTGAACATGGAAGCCTACCCGGCACCGGCGGCGGACCAGGCGGCGCATTTTATCCGCGACGCGCTGCCTCCCGGCGGCTTGTTCGCCGGTCTGGAATGGAGAGTTTCGCCGACGCCGTTTGCGCTGGGCGAAAATCTGGCCAAGGAGATTGAGTCGCTCGGTCGGGTGCTGCTCCAATTTTATCGGGCGGTGAACCTGCTTTATCGCAAGAGCGCCGACGGCAAACAGCCGGAATGGGTTGCGCGCTGGCTGGATCTTGGCAAGCCGCGCGAATTAATCGCGTGGCAGCGCTCCGCCGCGTTTAGAAATGATGTTCCCCGCGTCATCCGCCCGGACATTCTGCTCACGGAAACCGGTTTCAGCATCACGGAACTGGATTCCGTCCCCGGCGGCATCGGGCTGACGGCGTGGCTGAACCAGACTTATTCCAAAGTAGGGCAGGCGTCCCGTGTGTCCAGCGCTGAAGGCGCGGCTACCGGCGGGGAAGCGGGCAGGCGGGACGCCAGCCCTGCTTTGCTCGGCGGCAGCGACGGTATGCTCCGCGGGTTTGCGGCCATCTTCGGAGATGCAAAACAGATCCATATTGTCGTTTCCGAGGAGGCAAAAACTTACCGGCCGGAAATGGAGTGGATTGCCGGGCAGTTGAACGCCCGACAACATTCGACCTTTAAAATCCACGATTCAACCTTCCAGGAGTTTCCCGAAGGCAGCGCGGTGTACCGTTTCTTCGAGCTGTTTGATCTGCCGAATATTGCCAGCGCGCAACGGATTTTCGAGCTCGCGGCGGAAAAGAAAATCCGGCTGACGCCGGCGCCCAAACCCCTGTTTGAAGAAAAGCTGTTGTTTGCGCTGTTGTGGAACCGGAATCTCCAACCATTCTGGCGGCAGGAGCTGGGCGAGGGTTTTGTGGCGCGACTGAAGCGCGTCGTTCCCTACACCTGGCTTGTGGACCCCGCTCCGCTGCCGCCCCACGCAGCCATTCCCGAACTCAATTTGACGGACTGGCAACAGTTGAAAACACTGTCGCAGAAAGAGCGCGATTTGGTTTTGAAGGTGTCGGGCTTTTCGGAAAACGCCTGGGGGGCGCGCGGAGTGTTTCTCGGGGGCGATTTGTCCCAGGCGGACTGGAGCGCGGCGGTGGATGCGGCGCTCAAGAATTTCACGGCTTCGCCCAGCGTCCTGCAGCGGTTTCACAAGCCGTTGCTGCTGGAGGCAAGCTGGTTTGATTTCGCCAAGCGCGAGGTGGTGCCGATGAAAGGCCGGGTGCGATTGTGTCCTTACTACTTTGTGGTTGGCGAAGGCGATGCGGCGCGGCCGCAACTCGGCGGCGTGCTGGCCACGATCGTTCCCGCCGACAAAAAGATCATCCATGGCATGACCGACGCGATCCTCGCGCCGTGCTCGATCTGAACGACTAAATCGTCCGCATCTGCACGGCATCCACGATTTCGGTGCCCACGGAAATGGCGCCGATGATGACCACGGTTTCTCCGGGCTGGAGGAGGCCCTGCTCCGTGAGTTTCTTCAAGCTGTTTTCGATGGTGTTTTGCGGTTCAATGAAGTCGAATTCCATCACGAAGGGCGTGACGCCCCAGCTCAAGGTGAGCTCGTTGGCGGCTTTCACGTTGTCGCAGATCGCATAGACCGGCGAATAGCGCGGCCGCATCCAGGCGGCGTAACTGGCCATGTGGCCGTGGCGCGTAAAGCTCAGAATCGCCGCCGCCTTCAATTCGTTGGCCAGCACCACGGCGCTCTTCACCAGCTTCTCGCGCGCGCTGCTCAATTCGGCGGCTTCATGAAAGAGGGCATTGCCGCTGCGCTCGGTGCGCCGGGCGATGCGGTCAAACACCTCGATGCACTTGAGTGGATACTTGCCCACGGTCGTCTCGCCGCTCAACATGATGGCGTCGGTCTCCTCAAACACGGCGTTGGACACGTCGGTGACTTCGGCGCGGGTGGGCATGGGCGCGTTGATCATGCTCTCCAGCATATGCGTGGCCACGATGACCGGACGGCCCAGGCGCAGGCAGGTTTTGACGATGCGGCGCTGGACAATGGGCAGCTCCTCGTACGGGATTTCAATGCCCAAATCGCCGCGCGCCACCATGATGCCGTCAGCCTCCCGCACAATAGCCTCCAGATTCTTGATGGCCTCCTGATCCTCGATCTTGGCGATGACAAACGGTGCCGGTTTGCCCTCCTCGAACAGCTCCCGGAGCTGCAACAGATCGCGCGCCTCGCGGACGAACGAAAGCGCGATGAAATCCACGCCCACTTCGAGGCCCAGCCGCACGTCCTTGATATCCTTGGCCGTGAGCGCGGGCAGGCTCACCTTGACGCCGGGCAGATTGATGTGCCGGCGGCTGCCGAGCGTGCCGGCGGTGAGCACTTCGCATTCGACTTTGTTGCCGGACTTGGCCAGCACCCGCATTTCAATGGTGCCGTTGTCAATGAGCACCACGTCGCCCACGCTGATGTCATTGACAAAATTCTCGTAGTTCACGTCCACCGAATGCTCCTCCAGATCATGCTCGCCGCGGACGGTGAGGGTGAACTTCTCACCGGGTTGGAGATCGAGCGGCACGCCGATGTCGCCGGTGCGGATGGCCGGCCCCTGCGTGTCCATCATGATGCCGATGAATTGCGTGCGGGCCGCGGCCGCCGCCCGGATGTCGCGAACCACGCGCCGGACCCAGTCATGGGGCGCGTGCGACATGTTGAGCCGGAAAACATTGACGCCCGCGTCCACCAGCTTGCCGATCATCTCGGCGGAGTCTGTGGCGGGGCCCAAGGTGGAAACAATTTTGGTGCGGCGCAGAGTGCCTCTTTGCATGGCCACATCATAGCGCGGGAGGCGGCGAAAAGAAGTATTTAATGGCCGGAAAGTGAAACAATGATTGCTTGAAATCCAGAGGCAGCGGGTTTTTACTCGGAACCAACTGTTGCGCAAAGATGAAAGCCAATTTTGATCTCATCAGGCTCGGCCTGCTGTTATGCTGGTCTGTCAGCCTTGAGGCCACGCCGCATTATGTGGATCCGAATGGTGCCAGCCCCCAGACGCCCTACTTGAGCTGGGCGCACGCGGCCACCAATATCCAAAACGCCGTGGACGCGGCGATTCCCTATGACACCATCATCGTGACCAACGGCATTTATCAGACGGGCGGACAGAAGTTTGGCGCGACGAGCAACCGCGTGTATGTCTCGAAGACGTTGAATCTCCAGAGCGCGAATGGTCCGGCGCTGACGATCATCAAGGGTTATCAGATTCCGGGCACGACCAACGGCAGCAGCGCCGTGCGCTGCATTTATCTGGCGGATGGCGCGACCTTGTCCGGTTTCACGCTGACCAATGGCGCGACTTTCAACGAAAGCGCCGGCGGGATTTATGCCGGCGGCAGCAGCACGGTGGTCATCTCCAACTGCGTCATCGCGGGCAATGCCGCGCGGTCGGATGGCGGGGGCACGTGGCAGGGCACGTTTTATAATTGCGTGTTTTTGGGCAACACCAGCTACGGCAGCCTCGGCGGCGGCGCGGCGATTTATGCGGGACTAAATAACTGCCTGCTGCTGGGCAACACGGCGGCGGCCTATGGCGGAGGAGCTTACAATGGCACCATGAGAAATTGTACCGCCGTGGGCAATTATGCCGGAGCGGGGGGCGGAGGGGGCTATGGCGGCACGTGGTATGATTCGATCATATATGCCAATGCCATCGGCGCAAACCTGCCCTATGGCACCAACGGCTATGATATTGGCATCTACAACTGCTGCCTTCCCGCGACTAACGGGCTGGGTTTATTGAACGCCGGCAATTTCACCAACGCGCCGTTTTTTGTGAATGCGGCGGCGGGAAATTTTCGCTTGCAGTCTGGCTCGCCGTGCATCAACGCCGGAATCAATACCAACGCGCCGGCGGGTCTTGAACTGGATGGGAACAGCCGTGTGGCGGGTGCCACGGTCGACCTCGGCGCCTTCGAGTTTCAGGCGCAGGTGACCGGCCCCATCACCGACTGGTTGCACAATTACGGGTTGCCCACCGACGGCTCGGCCACCTACGTGGATTCCGATGGGGATGGCATGGATAACGCCCAAGAGTGGATTGCCGGAACGAACCCAACAAACGCCTTGTCGGTTTTGCAACTGGCTGCGCCGTGGTTTACCAACCATCCACCCGGCCTCCTCGTGGCTTGGCAGAGCGTAACCAACAGGACCTACCTTTTGCAGCGCAGTTCCACCCTGGGGGCGCAGTCCACGTTTATCACCATCCAGAGTAATCTGGTCGGTCAGGCTGGCACCACGAGTTTCACCGATTTGGCAACGACCAACGGTAATGGTTATTTCTACCGCGTCGTGGTGCAATGATGAATCCGGGAGGCGGGAGGCAAGAAACAACCCCATTTGCGTCCCCAGTGCCGGCACCTGACCTGTTGGTTGCCCGTGCGCTCGCCAACGCTTCGGGGGCCGACCAATTAGCAAAAGATGTGTATTGACGCAGTTTTGTGATTGTGAATTAATCAAAGGAGCCATGAAAGATTCAGGTTTCATAGCGCGCCTCCTGGAAGAGTTTTTTCCGGAGGTGCATTTCGCAGTTCAAACCAAAGCAACAATGAAGGCCGAACATGAAAAACAAAGTTCGCATCTGCCGGAATCCTCCCACTGGTTTTTTCCAATCCAAGCTTAACCTTGTGTCGCTTCTGGTCGCCGGCTTACTGGCGGCTGTCGGCATGGTTCGCGCCACGGATTTTTATTGGACCAGCTCGATTGGTGGCGATTGGTCCGACACCAACAACTGGACGCCCCCCAGTGTTTACCCGCCGGGTTCTCAGGACAACGTGTTCATCACCGCACCGGGCACCTATAGTGTGACCAATGGCGGGTATGTCAATTCGTTGACCTTGGGCGACGGCGTTGGCAGTTTTCCCAAGGTCTGACCAGCAGCAGCCTTTTGGTTGTGAGCAATGGTTGTTCCCTCTGGCTGCTAAGCGGCACCTGCTATTTCGATCCCGGTCACACCTTCACCGGTGCAGGCGCTTACGGCGTGCCGGCGGGTGGTCAGATCACCCTGTACGGCACGATTACCGACACCAATTTCCAGATGAACGGGACGCTCTACGGTGCGAACGCTGTGGCCGGAACGATGAACGCCTACGATGGTTATTTCGGCGGCGTGACCACCATCGCCAGCAACGGCGTGTTGAATGTCTCGGGCTGCACGCAATGCGGCGCGGTATATTACACCACCAGGATCGCCGGGGCGCTGACCAATGCCGGCACCGTCAATTGGCTCTCCGGCGACTGGACCAGCGAAGGCGGAAATGTGGTCAACCTCGCCGGCGGGTTGATTGATATCCAATGTGATAATTCCTATGCAAACTGGAGCGGTCTGGACAGTTGGTTCAACGCCGGCACCCTCCGCAACACCGCCGGTGCCGGCACCAATGCCCTTCGCGGCATGGTGCTGAACACTGTCGGGCTGGTGGATGTGCAAAGTGGCGCACTGCAATTTCCAAACGCGTACAGTCAAACCGGCGGAGAACTCAATTTCAGCCTCGCTAGCCCAAGCCACCACGCTCGTCGTGATGAATGGCAAGCCGCGCCTCGCCATCAACCAGACCGGCGGCAACCTCACCATCATGTGGTCCACCAACGCCGACCCCGGCTTCATTCTGCAATCCACGACCAGTCTCACGCCACCGGTTGTCTGGCAAGACGTCACCCGCGGTGTGCAAGTCATTGGCGACCGGAATAGCGTTGCCATTCCGTTGAGCAACGATACCGCATGCTTCCGGTTGCAGGAATAAAGCTCCTTGGGGGCGCGGCCGACGCAGCTTGTTTCAACATCCGCACCGTCGAGCCGGGGCGGTGCCCGGCGCTCCCATTTTGGAGCGATCCATCCCAGGCAACCGAGGGGTGGAAAAAACAATTTTAAACCATAAATCAGGCTTGCCAAAGGCGTCCGCGCCGGACATATTCCAAGCTTAAATTAACCATCAATAAAATATTTTATGGCTGACGCAGCAAACAAATACGCCGAAAACATCGCGGGCAAATTCTACGTGGACAACCAGTGCATTGACTGTGACCTATGCCGCGAAACCGCGCCGGACAATTTCAAACGCAACGAGGACGGGGGCTATTCCTTTGTCTTCAAACAACCGGCTTCGCCCGACGAGGAGGCGCGCTGCAAGGAAGCCAAGGAAGCGTGCCCGGTGGAAGCCATCGGCGACAACGGCGAGTAGTCCGCCAGAGAGTTCAGACCCAACCCCGTCGGCCAGTCTCGGCGGGGTTGTTTATTCTCATTTCCCGTTGGCGGTCAGCGCGGATTCGGCCGGCAGGGAAACCCGGACCAAGCCGGACGGCGCGGGAATGATCTCCAGCCGGCCGCGGTGGGTTTCGATGATTTTCTGGCAGACCGCCAACCCCAGGCCTAGGCCGACGTTGCGCGTGGTAAAGAACGGGGCCGGGATTTTGCGGACGGCTTCGGCCGAGAACCCCGCGCCATTATCCTGCACCTCGATGGTCATTTCGTGATCGCAGCCGGCGGCGGCCTGGAGCTTGACGCCCACGCGCGGGTTTTTCGGATTGGCCTGGAGGGCGTTGAGCAGGATTTCCGCCAGCGCGTGCTTGAGGGCGGCGCGGTCGCCGGAGACCATCATCGGTTTGCCGCTATTTTCAAACTCCAACTGCGCGCCCTCGCTGGACTGCTGCTGCGAGGCGTCCAGAAACGCTTCCTCGATCAGTTTGCCCATGCCGAAGACTTCCGTCTGAAGCTGGCCTTCGCGGGCGAGGAAGCGCATCTGGTTCAGCAGGCGGGAAACGCGTTTGACCCCGCCGGCCAGCGCGTAATCGAGCGATTCGCGGAATTCAGGGTCGCGGAATTTTTCGGCCAGCAACTGCTGGTGCGTGGA
>Ga0316231_1001083_pt1 | contig 32533 bp, 24 predicted proteins | sample TBH18027metaG_FD_206002 | JGI IMG/M metagenome (GOLD analysis project Ga0316231, IMG submission 206002) | Freshwater microbial communities from Trout Bog Lake, Wisconsin, USA - TBH18027 | ecosystem: Environmental > Aquatic > Freshwater > Lake > Hypolimnion/Profundal zone | place: USA: Wisconsin... | reverse complement strand
AAAATTATTTCCGACGATTTGTTCACCAATGATTTCACGGCCGACGGCGAACTGGCAAATTTCCGCTGGTCGCCACGCGGCGATGAATTTTATTTCGACTACAACCGGCGCGGACACCAGCTCTACCGCATCCTTGGCGTGAACGCGACGAACGGCGCGGTGCGCACGGTCGTCGAGGAGCGCAGCCAGACGTTCGTTGATTACGAGACAAAGACCTGGCGCGAGTGGCTCGACGGTTCCGGCGAACTTTTGTGGATGAGCGAGCGCGACGGCTGGGCGCACCTCTGGCTTTACGATGCCGCGAGAGGCACGGTGAAAAATCAGGTGACGCGCGGCGACTGGGTCGTGCGCGAGGTGCTCAAGGTGGACGCGGCGAAACGGCAGGTGTGGTTTCTCGCCGGCGGCGTGCGCGCGGGCGAAGACCCGTATCATCACCAGCTCTGCCGCGTGAATTTTGACGGCTCCGGTTTCGTGCAGCTCACGCGGGGCGACGGCGATTACACGGTGGAATTTTCGCCGGATGGAAATTATTTCATCGCGAAATACTCGCGCGCCGACCTGCCGACCGTCACCGAACTGCACCGCAGCGACGACGGGAAACTGGTTTGCGAACTCGAACGCGCAGACGCCTCAAAATTACTCAAGGCCGGTTGGACAATGCCAGAACGCTTCGTGGCGAAAGGCCGTGATGGCGCGACGGACATCTACGGAGTCATCATCCGGCCGTCAAATTTTGACCCGAAGAATAAATATCCGGTGGTCGAAGAAGTTTATGCGGGGCCGCAGGATTCGTTCGCGCCGGAAAATTTCGGCCGGCTTCTGCGGCAGCATACGATTGCAGAGCTGGGCTTCATCGTCGTGCAGGCCGACGGCATGGGCACGGACAACCGAGGAAAAAAGTTCCACGACGTGTGCTGGAAAAATCTACAGGACGCCGGTTTCCCCGACCGCATCGCCTGGATCAGGGCGGCGGCGAAAACGCGGCCATGGATGGATTTGTCGCGCGTCGGGATTTACGGCGGTTCCGCCGGCGGCCAGAACGCGATGCGCGCGCTGCTCGACTACCCTGATTTTTACAAGGTGGCCGTCGCCGACTGCGGCTGCCATGACAACCGCATGGACAAGCTCTGGTGGAACGAACAGTGGCTGGGCTGGCCGGTGGACGATTCCTACATCCGCGCCTCAAACGTCGTGGATGCGCACAAATTGCAGGGCAAATTGCTGCTGATGGTCGGCGAGCTGGACCACAATGTTGACCCGGCTTCGACGATGCAGGTGGTCAATGCGCTGGAAAAGGCGGACAAGGATTTTGAAATGCTCGTCGTCACCGGTTCCGACCACGGCTCGGCGGAGACGCCTTACGGCAGCCGGCGACGGATGGATTTTCTGGTGGACAATCTGCCCGGCAACCGGCAAAACAAATAGGCGCAGGCAAGCCTTGTTACAATCCGGTTACAGCCGGGTGATAATGCGGTGACGCCCGCAATAAATTGTTGCCAGAGTTGTTCACAATGCAGCAAAGTCCGATGGTCGAGTTATTGGAGTTATCGCCATGGATGCACAATCCTATCTGGATCTGAACCTGGACGAGCCGCTGGCCTGCCGCTCGGTCTGGATTTCCGACATCCATCTCGGCACCAAACACGCGCAGGTCGAAGAGCTGCTGGAATTCCTGCGCCGGGTGGACTGCAAGTATCTCTACATCGTCGGCGATTTCATTGACGGCTGGGAACTGAAGTTCCGCTGGTATTGGCGCGACGACTACAACGTGCTCATCCAAAAAATTCTCCGCAAGAGCCGCAAGCAGACGAAAGTAATTTACATCACCGGCAACCACGACGAGTTCGTGGATCAATTTGCGGGAATGCGTTTTGGCAGCGTGATCATGGCGCATCAAGTCATTCACACCGCCGCCGACGGGAAAAAATATTTGGTCATTCACGGCCACCAAGCCGATGGCCTGACGCACTTCAATCACCTGCTGGAAAAACTCGGCTCGCATCTTTACAACTGGATTCTCGATTTCAATTTGTATTTCAACCGGCTCCGGCGCGCACTTGGTTTCGGTTACTGGTCATTGGCGGCGTATCTGAAGGCCAAGGCCAAGTCCGCCGTGAAATATGTCACCGAATACGAGGACACACTCGCCTCGATGGCGCGCAGCCACGAGACCGACGGCGTCATCTGCGGCCACATCCACCGCGCGGAAATAAAAGCCATCGGCGGCGTGCAGTATTTGAACTGCGGCGACTGGGTGGAAAGTTGCACCGCGCTCATTGAAGATTTCGACGGCAAAATTAAACTCATCCACTTCCATGAAAATGATGTTCTGCGTGCTGGGCGAGGGTCGCGGTCACATGACACAGGCGATGGCCGTCAAGGAAATGGCCGAGGCGGCGGGACATCAAATCGTCGCGGTGACGCTCGGCGCGAGCGCGCAAAGACCGATGCCGGCATACTTCGCATCGGCGATGAAGATTGACGTCCGGCAACTGCCCACGCTCGAATTCAAATATAAAAACAACCGCTCCGTCAACAACACCGCCACGCTGCTCGGCGTCTTCGGCAAACTGCCAAAATACTTTCGCATCCTCAAACAGCTTGATGAAATCGTCCGCGAAACGCAGCCGGATGTTATCATAAATTTCTTTGAGCCGATGGCCGCGTTCTACGCCATCACGCGAAGCAAACGCCCGCCAATCGTGGCGATTGGCCATCAATTCATGTTCCAACATCCCGGCTATATTCAAGCGCCGGAATTGTGGAAACAATTGTTCAGCATGAAACTTTACACGCGCCTGCTCGGCGCGCGCGCGACCAAGCTGGCATTGTCGTTTTACGCCGCACCCGACTTGCCAAAAAAACGAATCATCGTCGGCCCGCCGATTTTGCGGAAACAACTTTTCCAACTCGAATCAAAACCCGACGGCGATTTCGTTTTGGTTTATCTGCTCAACCACGGTTATGCCGAGCAGATCATTGCGTGGAGCGAGAAAAATCCGCAGACCAAGCTCCATTGTTTTTACGACAAGCCCGGCGCGCCGGCGGAATTTGAACATTCGCCGGCGCTCACGTTTCACCGGCTCGACGGCGAAAAATTTTTGCAGATGATGGCCGCCTGCCGCCACGTCGTCTGCACCGCCGGTTTTGAATCCGTCAGCGAGGCCGCGTGGCTCGGCAAGCCGCTGTTTCTTGTGCCGGTGGAAAACCACATCGAGCAGCAGGTCAACGCGCTCGACGCACAGCAGTCCGGCATCGGAATCGCCGGAAAAAGTTTCAATCTCGACCGCCTCGCCGAACTGCCGGGCAGCCTGCCCGTGGAAAAATTCCGCGCCTGGGTGGCGAGCGCGCCGGAAAAACTTTTCGCCGCCATCGAGCTCGCCGTCAAATCCGCGCGATGAACCACGGCGACATCCTCCAATTTCCGCCCGGATTTTTGTGGGGCACCGCCACGTCGCCGACGCAGGTGGAAGGCCACATCGAAAACGAATGGACAAATTTCACCGCGCAAGACGGCGGGAATTGCCGCATCGCTTGCGACAACTACCATCGCTATCCCGAAGACATTGACTGGCTGGCGCGGCTCGGCACAAACGCCTACCGCTTCGGCATCGAATGGTCGCGGCTGCAATCCGCGCCGTTCGCGCCGCTGAACCAGAACGAGCTGGCGCGTTACGGTGATTTGCTCGACCGGCTCAAGGCAAAAAACATCACGCCGATGGTGGTGCTGCATCATTTTTCCAATCCGCCGTGGATCAATGCCGCCGGCGGCTGGACAAACGCGGCGGCCATTTCCATGTTCACGGATTACGTCCGCAAGCTGGTCGCCGCGCTGAAGGAAAAAGTTTTTCTGTGGAACACGTTCAACGAGCCGGACACCTACGCGTGCGTGGCGTATCTGCTCGGCGGCTTTCCGCCGCAGCGCAAATGGAAGCTGGGCGAATTTCGCCGGGTGATTTCGCACATGGCGCGCGCCCATGTGCAGGCCAGCCGCATTATCCGGCGCGAAGGCATTTTTGCGGGGCGCAAACCGGAGGTCGGCATCGCGAAGAACTGGACGTTTTTTCACGCGCACCAGAAATTTTCGCCGTGGGACCGGCTGACGGCGTTCGCGTGTCATTACACGTTCAACAAATTTGTGCTCGATGCGTTTCTCGGCGGCGGGCGGCGGCGCGCCTCGACTTTTATCGGCTTGAATTATTACGGCCGCGTGCGCTTCCACCATTTCCGCGCGCTGATTCCGGCGAGCGGCGCGCCGGTGAAGACGCTGAAGGATTTCGGCTTCGTCTGCGACGACATGGTCGAGCGCTATCCTGAAGGCTTGGGAAAAATTCTGGCGTATCTCCACCGGAAATTTCATCTGCCCATTTACATCACGGAGCACGGCGCGGCGTCGAGCGACGAAAATTTCCGCGCGCGCGACCTGCGCGAAAATCTCGCCGCGCTGCACGGCGCGATGGCCGGCGGCGTGGACGTGCGCGGTTTTTTCTACTGGTCGCTGCTGGACAATTTCGAGTGGCAGTTCGGCTATACGAAAAAGTTCGGGCTGCTGGCGGTGGATTTCACGGATCCGAAACTGCCGCGCACGCCCAAGGCGCTGGCGGAAGCCTATTCCCAAATCTGCCGGGAGAACGCCCTGCGGGTGTGACGGCCAGACGGCACCACGTTCCTCACTGGCTGATATTGGCTGAAATGTGGATAATTATTTCTAATCATTTATTTTCACATTTCTACGCCAGTTATTGAAACTGGTGTAACTTATTGAAAAACAATAAGATATAAGTAGCATTAGAAATTGACACGTTCCCCCCAATTAACTTACTGTGTTATGGCAACGGTGTCGCCCTGAAACGTCTTCAGGCGTCAATCCACCTTGCCGCAGCAATCTTTAGATTCCAAGGCTCCTTTTATGAGTAATGCAACCGCGGGTGTCCCGTCGTCGGGTGGTGCCCCAAAAGTTTCGCGGATCAACGAAGTCGTCATCCGCATCGCCGGCAATTCGCAGGACGGCATCCAGGCCATCGGCGGTTTTCTCGCGCGGCTCGCGGGCCGCAGCGAGCAGGAGGTCATGACGTTCATGACCATCCCGTCCACGATTTCCGGCGGCCCGTCCATCTTTCAGGTGCGCGTCGGCAGCGGCGAGGTGCTGACCGCCGGCGACGACGCGGATGTTTTGCTTTGCTTCTACCAGCACAGCTACGAGGGCCACATCAATTCGCTCAAGAAAAAGGGCATCGTGCTTTACGACAGCGACCACGTTGTGCCGAAGGAAGAATGGCTGGCGGATTATCGCCATGTCGGCATTCCCATTTCTTCGCTGACCGTCGAGGCGATTGGCGGCACGGCCAAGGACAAGGGCAAAAATATTTATTCCCTCGGCCTCATCGCCCGGATGTTTGACCTGGACGTGCCGAAGCTGGAAAAACTCCTTGGCGAACGTTTCACCGGCAAAGACCCGAGCATCTTGAACAACGCGCTGGCGGCGTTCCATGCGGGCTACGCGAATTCACCCAGCAACGTGGTGGAAACTTTCCAGATTGCCGACAGCCAGAAAAAGGGCGTCTCGCAGGTCGTGATGAACGGCAACGAAGCCATCGGCTACGGGATCATCGCCGCCGGCGTGCGCTTCGGCGCGGGCTATCCGATCACGCCGTGGACGGACATCATGGAACTGCTCCGCCGCGAACTGCCGAAATACGGCGGTTCGTTCATCCAGTGCGAAGACGAAATCGCCTCCGTCTCGATGGCGCTCGGCGCGAGCTTCGCCGGCCGCGTCGCGGTCACCGGTTCCAGCGGCCCGGGCATCGCGCTCAAGACCGAGGCCATCGGCTGGGCGGTCATGGCGGAAATGCCGTTGGTCATCATCAATGTTCAACGCGGCGGGCCTTCGACCGGAATGCCGACGAACATTGAGCAGTCCGACTTGAACATCGCCATCAACGGCGGCCACGGCGACGCCCCGCGCGTCGTGCTCGCGCCGGCGAACGTGGAAGACTGTTTTTACATGGCCATCGAGGCGGTGAACATCGCCCGCAAATATAACACGCCGGTGTTTTTCCTCACCGACCAGGGCATCGCCACCCGCATCGAGGCGTTCCCGGAACCGAACCTCGAAAAAGTCTGCCAGGACATCACGCCGGATTTCACGCCCGTCGCGTCGCACAAGCCTTACGATTTGGCCGCGAAAGATGGTGTCACGCCGCACGTCAAGCCGGGCACGCGGATTTTGGACGGCAAATATCCCATCGCCACCGGCCTCGAACACGACGAATACGGCCATCCGAGCGGCTCGCCGAAGGTTCACATGCTGCAGAACGCCAAACGCCGCATCAAGCTGCAGGCGCTCGGCGCGACGCTGCCGCTGCCAAAAATTTACGGTCCGCCGGAAGGCAATGTGTTGCTCGTCGGCTGGGGCTCCACCGAAGGCCCGATCCGCGAGGCCGTGGATCGTTTCCGCGCCGCCGGCGACAGCGTTTCCGCGATTCATCTGCGTTACGTCAACCCGCTGCCGAACGGGCTGGAAAATATTTTCTCCGGCTTCCACCACGTTTATGTCGTGGAAATGAACGACGAAGGGCTCTACGGCTACGGCCAGCTCGGCGCCGTGTTGCGCGCGCGCTACTGTGATGCGAAGATTCAGGGCATTAACAAGACCGACGGACTTACCTGGAAGGTGAAGGAAATCGTCGAACTGGTGAAAACCAAGGCGAAGAAATAATTTCAAACGCAAAAAATTTATGAGCCAGACTTTGACTGAAAAACCGGTTGTCCCCGCCGCCGTGACCGAATCCGCCACCGGCGAACGCAAGGCGCTGACGCGAAAAGAAATCGTCGCCGACCACCCGACGTGGTGCCCCGGCTGCGGCGACTTTTCCGTGCTCGCGCTGTATTTCAAGCTGATTGAAAAACGCAAGCTGTGGCACGAGAAAATCACCACCATCTCCGGCATCGGCTGCTCCAGCCGCTTCCCGTATTTCGTGCAGGCGCACGGCGCGCATTTCATTCATGGCCGCGCGCTGCCGTTCGCCAGCGGCGTTTCGCTGTCGCGTCCCGACCTGCACGTCTTCGCCTTCAGCGGCGACGGCGACGCGTTCTCCATCGGCGGCAACCATTTCACGCACACCGCGCGCAAGAACATCAAGATGACGCTCGTCGTCATGGATAACCAGGTCTACGGCCTCACGAAGAAACAGACCTCGCCCACGTCACCGCTCGGTTTTAAGAGCAAGACGGACATCTGGGGCGCGGTGGATTATCCGATCAATCCCGCCAAGCAGGCCATCGCCGTCGGCGCGTCGTTTGTCGCGCGCACCTCGGCCTCGAATCCGAACCACGTTCTCGCCACGATGGAAGCCGCGATGGATCACGACGGTTTCAGCTTCGTCCACTGCCTGAGCGAGTGCGTGGAGTTTTACGAAGGCGCGTTCGATTCCGCGAACCCCCGCAAGGGCGGCGCATTCAACGAGGTTCCCAAGAACCACGACGTGACCGACGAGATGGCGGCCTACAAGCTGGCCAGCGCGGATTTCCCCGGCAATTTCGGCGTGCTTTACCAGGTCAAGAAGCCGACCAAGAACGCGCGCGAGGCCGAGATTAACGCGAGCTTCCAGGGCAAGTTCGCCGGCCAGAAAGACTGGCAGATTCTCCAGAAGACTTTCGACAAGATGAAATAGTTTTCATTTACGATTTTCGATATACGATTTACGAGTCCTGCGTGCTGCGGGACTCGTAATTTTTTATGGCGCGTCAATCGTAAATCATAAATCGTAAATCCCGATGGCTCACATCCACGAAAAAATTGATTTCACCGTCGCGATTTTCATCGTCCACGACGGCAGGATTCTGCTCATCCATCATCGCAAGCTCGGCAAATGGCTGCCGCTCGGCGGCCACATCGAGCTGGACGAAGACCCGGAGCAGGCCGCGTTGCGCGAGACGAAGGAAGAAAGCGGACTCGACGTGGAACTGCTCGGTGAACGTCCGCCCACGACCTCGCCCGGCACGCGCGCGCTCATCGCGCCGCGTTTTCTCGACATCCACCGCATCAGCGACACGCACGAGCACATCGGCCTGATTTACTGGGCGCGGCCAAGAAATTCCGCCGCCATCAAACTCGCGACGGAAGAACACCATGACATCCGCTGGTGCGGCCGCGAGGAGATGGAACAGCTCTCGCCGCCGATGACCGACGCGGTGAAATGGTATTGCCACCGCGCGCTCGCCGAAATTTCCAGCCATCCGTGAACTCCAGCCAAAAACGCCAGTCGCTTTGTTTCACCATCGAGGGAATGAACTCCTTCGGCACGGTGCTGTATTTCACCTACCTTTATTTTTTACTGCGCGACAAATTCGGCTTCACCGACAAGGCGAATCTCGCCGTCGCCGCGCTGCTGGGCTTTTGCTACGCGCTGTCGTCGTGGCAGGCCGGGCGGCTGGCGCGGCGCTGGGGCTACCTCAACGCGCTCAAGCTCGGCTTCGGCCTCATGGCCGGCGGACTGCTCGCCGGCGCGCAATTTAATTCCGCCGGCGGCGAAATTATTTGCGCCGTCGTCGTCACGCTCGGGATGTGCTTCACCTGGCCGGTGCTGGAGGCGCTCATCAGCGAGAACGAGACGCCCGCCCGCGTGCCGCACGCCGTCGGCATCTACAACATCACCTGGGCCGCGACCAACGCCGCCGCGCTCTTCATCGGCAAGCCGCTCACCGAAAAGTTCGGCTACCACTGCATTTTCTACATCCCCGCCGCCATCGTCGCCGGACAAATCGCGCTGACGCTCTGGCTGAAAAAACTGCCGCCGCCGGCCGTGGAAAATAATTCTTCCATGCCGCACGCCGAGAACCGCCCCGCGCCCGCGCGCGCCAAAAATTTCCAGCGGCTCGCGCGGCTGGCGAACCCGTTCGCCTACATCGCCATCAACACCCTCATCGCCGTGCTGTCCGGCGTCACGGCCAAATTCCACCTGACGCCGGTGTTTGCCGGCGTCGCGTGTTCGCTGTGGGGCTTCGTGCGGCTGGCGGCGTTCGTGGCGCTGTGGCAATGGCCGGGCTGGCATTACCGGTTCCGCTGGCTGGTGGCGGCGTATGTCGCGCTGGTGCTGTCGTTCGCGGTCATCCTCATCGTGCCAAACCTCGCGGTGGTGCTGGCGGCGCAGGTGTTTTTCGGCGCGGCCATCGGGCTGATTTATTATTCGTCGCTGTTCTACTCGATGGACACGGGCGACAACCGGAGCGAACACGGCGGCATCCACGAGGCGGCCATCGGCGCGGGCAACTGCCTGGGCCCGGCGGTCGGCGCGGTGTCGCTGCAAGTTGCGGCTCAAAACGCCAATGCCGGCGCGTGGGCGGTGACCGGCCTGCTGCTGGCCGGCCTGGGCGGGTTGCTCTGGCTGCGGCCGCGGCCGGCGAAATAATTTTCTTCCCCGCATTCAGCACGCCGCGCGGCGATGAGTGGAAATAATTGCGCAAAAAAGTTTTTCCGATAAGAATCTGCCGGAACAATGGAAACCATCTCCGCCAAAGAACTCGACGCGCTGCTCACGGCCATGATCCAGGGCGCCGAAGGCATCTCCGACCTGCTGTTCGTGGCCAACCGGATGCCGCAGGTGGAGGTGCACGGCCGGCTCAAGCCGTTCGCGCCCGAAACGCCCGAGGCCGTGCTGACCAGCGCGCGCATCGAGGGCCTCGCCCGCGTCATCATCAACGGCAACCTGCGCCTGCTGACGGACCTGGACAACTGCGGCTCGTGCGATTGCAGCTACTCGCTGCAGGACAACTGCCGGTTCCGTGTCAACATCTACCGGCAGAACGGCAACTACGCGATGGTGCTGCGGCGCCTGCAGTCCAAGATTCCCTCGCTGGACGGGCTGCACCTGCCGGCGGTGTTCCGCGAGGTCATCAAGGAAAAGAACGGCCTCATCTTCGTGACCGGCGGCACCGGCAGCGGCAAGACCACCACGCTGGCGGCCATGTTGAACGAAATCAACCAGACCGAAGAAGCCCATGTCGTCACGCTGGAGGATCCGATCGAGTTTCTGCATCCGCACAAAATGGCCACGTTCAGCCAGCGCGAGCTGGGGCGGGATTTTTACAATTTCCCCGACGGCCTGCGCGCCGCGCTGCGGCAGGCGCCGAAGATTATTTTCGTCGGCGAAATCCGCGACCGCGACACGATGGAAATCGCGCTGACCGCCGGCGAGACCGGCCATGTCGTCTATAGCACGCTGCACACCATCAGCGCCGGGCAGACGATCAACCGCATCCTGGGCATGTTCAGCAAGGACGAAGAACAGCAGGTGCGCGAGCGGCTGGTCGGTTCGCTGCGCTACATCATCAGCCAGCGGCTCGTGCCGAAAAAAAGCGGCGGACGGATGCTCGCGACGGAACTCATGGGCAGCAACATGAGAATCCGCGAGGCCATCGCGCTCGGCGAAAATGACAACCGCCGGCTCGCCGACATCATCGAGGCCGGCAGCACAATGGGCTGGCACAGCTTTGAACAGTCTTTGGTCAAGGCCTTCGAGCAGGATCTGATCACCGAGGAAACGGCGCTGCTCAACTGCATCAACAAGTCGGCCATGCACCAGCGGATTGACTATGTCAAAAAAAACCAGCAGGCCGCGCAGTCTTCGGAGGGGTTGAAATTGAAAATGGACAAGACGCCGGCCGGGACGCCCCCGCCCAAGCTGCCGCCGCTGCCGCCAGCGGAACCCCCGCGTCCGTCAGCGTGATTCGGGCGGAATAATTTCTCTCCCCGCGCCGACAAGCTGGAAACGTCAGCGCGACTTTTGCGCCGGGGTCTTGAGCGGATACAGGCCGGGGCAGCAGCCGAACGTCTCGTGGAACGCCGCGCTGAAATGGCTCAAGCTGTTGTAACCCACTTCCAGCGCAGTCTCGGTGACATTGTGTTCGCGAGATTTCAGCAGTTCCGCCGCGCGCTCCATGCGGAGCTGGCGGAGATGCTGCGTGATGGTGTGGCCGGTCTGCGCGGAAAAAATCCGGCTCAAATAAAAATGGCTGCAGCCAATTTTTTTGCCGAGTTCTTCGAGTGACGGCGGCTCGGCGAGATTTTGTTTCAGCAAAAAAATCACCTGCTCGACGCGTTCCTGCGCGACGCGCTGCTGGCGCGAACAAAACATTTCCGTCTCCGGCGGCGGCTGGAGCAGAAACGTCACCGCCAGTTCCAGCGCCTTGCATTGATACCACAGCGGCTGCGCCGCCGCATACACCGGCGGCTGGCGCAGCGTGGAAATGAGCTGCTGCTGCGCCGCCGAGAGCCGCACGGTCGCGCCGGAGACCAGCTCGCACGGCATGTCTTCGATGGCCGCGCGCACCAGCGGATGCAGCATCGGTTCCATGCCCGCGAGATGTTTGGCGAGAAAGGCGCAGGAAAATTCCACGGTGAGAAACTGGTGCGGCTCGTTCGCCACGCGCCTGGCGGTCAGCGGCTCGTCCTTGCGATGATAAAACCCGGCGGTGCCGGGCGCGAATTCCATCCGCCGGTGTTTGCACTCCACGAAGCCGTGGCCGGCGAGGTTCAAACAAAGCTCCACGCAGCCCGGATGAAAACTCGCCGCCCAGTCAAACTCGCGCCTCGCAAAAAAATCGTGCCACTCGATGCTGTAGCCCGCGCCGTGAAAACTGCCGAAGAGCGGCTGCCAGCCCTTGCCGACATCGCGCCACGCGTCCGCCTCGGTGAACGGCGCGGCGGAACGGCGAAGGTTTTCGGCTGGTGCGGAGGCTTTCAAATCGAACTAAATTATTCCGCGCCGCCGAGCTTCTTTTCCCACGCGGCGATTTTCTTGAACAGGTCGGGCAGCCGCTGCATGGCGATCATGATGCGCTTGGCCTGCTTGTCCGGCTGCGCGGGGATGCCGAGCCATTTTTCGCCGTCGGGGATGTTGTGCATCACGCCGGACTTGGAGCCGATGGTGACCTGGTTGCCAATCTTCAAATGTCCCGCGATGCCGACCTGGCCGGCGAGGACGGTGTATTTTCCCAGCTTCGCGCTGCCGGCAATGCCGACCTGCGCGCACAGGATGCAATAATCGCCCAGCTCGACGTTGTGGCCAACCTGCACGAGGTTGTCAATCTTCGTGCCTTTGCCGATGACGGTCGCGCCGAGCGCGCCGCGATCCACGGACGTGTTCGAGCCGATTTCCACATCGTCGCCGATGACGACATTGCCAACCTGCGGAACTTTCCGGTGAAAGCCGGAATCGAAAACGTAGCCGAAACCGTCCGAGCCGATGACCGCGCCGGCGTGGATGCGCACGCGCTTGCCAACCTGCGTGCGCGGATAAATCGTGACGTTCGAAAACAAATTTGTCTCGTCGCCGATGACGGAATCGTCGCCGATGAAATTGCCGGCCTGCAAAACGGCGTTTGCGCCAATCTTCACGCGCTCGCCAACCGTGCAATGCGGCCCGATGTGCGCGGTCGGGTCAACCTGTGCGGATTTGGCGATGGCGGCGGACGGATGGATGCCGGCGATAAATTTCGGTTCGGGAAAAAACACCGCAAGCGCCTTGGCGAACGCGAGGCGCGGATTGTCCACGCGAATGACAATTTTTTTTGCCGAAGAAGAATTTTTCCCGGCGATGATGGCGGTGGCCGCGCTGTTTTCGGCGGCGGTGAAAAACGCGTCGGTTTCCGCAAACGTCAGGTCGCCCGGCTTGGCGGCGTCGGCGTTGGCGAAGCCGGTGAGCGTGGCGTTCGCGTCGCCGAAGACTTCGCCAGCGAGCAGTTTTGCGATTTCAGCAGTGGTAAGTGTCATTGACTTGATTTATTCGGCTCACTATAAAGCCGGACAGAATCTGTTCAATCCCAACTTTTATGGCAAAAACTTTTCGCGTCGGTCTGATCGGTTACAAATTCATGGGGCGCGCCCACTCGAATGCGTGGCGGCAGGCGCCGAAATTTTTCGACCTCAAGGCGAACATCGAGATGCACACGATTTGCGGACGCGATGCCGCCGGCGTGCAGGCTGCGCGCGCGAAGCTCGGCTGGCAGTTCGCCGCGACCGACTGGCGCGAGGTCGTCGAGTCGCCGCTGATTGACATCGTGGACATCGGCACGCCAACTTTTACGCACGCAGAAATCGCCATCGCCGCGCTGCGCAACGGCAAACACGTCCTCTGCGAAAAACCGCTGGGGCGCGACTTGAAGGAATGCGAAGCCATCTTCGCCGCCGCGAAAAAAGCGAAGGGCGTTCACATGGTCTGCCACAATTACCGTCGCATTCCCGCGATTGCTTTGGCGAAGCGGATGATGGACGAAGGCGCGCTCGGAAAAATTTATCATTTTCGCGCGCGCTACGCGCAAGACCGTTTGGCAGATGTGGAATTTCCGCTCGACTGGCGGCTGCAAAAAGAGACCAGCGGCAGCGGCGTCCATAGCGACATCAATTCGCACATCATTGACCTCGCGCGCTATCTCGTCGGTGAATTCACCAGTGTCTGCGGCGTCGTGTACACGTTCGTGCCGGAACGTCCGCGCGCGGATTTGCTCGCTCGCGGCAAGCGCCAGCTTGGCAAAGTCACCGCGCCGGATTCGGCCGCGTTCATCGGCTGGATGGAAGGCGGCGTGATGGCGAATCTCGAAGCGACGCGTTACGCGCTGGGCCGCAAAAATCAAATCGCGCTAGAAATCAATGGCAGCAAGGGTTCGCTCGTTTTTGATTTTGAGGACATGAACAAGTTAAAATTTTACAACGGCGATGATCCGAAAGACCGGCAGGGTTTCCGCGACATCCTCGTCACGCAGCGCGACGGCGTGCAGCCTTACGTCGCGAACTGGTGGCCGCCCGGCCACGGCATCGGCTACGAACACACGTTCGTCCACGCCGTCGCGGATTTCGTGAACGCCTGCGCCGACGGAAAACCGGTGCAGCCGACGTTTGAAGACGGCTTGAAAAACCAGCGCGTGCTGACCGCCGTGGAAGAATCTTCGGCGAAGGGCAAGTGGGTGAAAATTTAATTTCGCGCGCCAAAGACGGCGTCGAGAATTACCTCTTTCGTTTTCCAAATCAGCGCCATCGTCATCGCCAGCGGCAGCAGGATGAAGAAAATCAGCAGCAGGTTGCTGGCGCGATTGACCAGGAACAAAATCTTGCTGGTGTGCGGCGACGGTAATTGCACCAGCGCGGCAACGATAATCGCAAAGAAAACCAGTCCGACCAGCAGCCAGCGATTAAATGCCGTGAATTGGCGGGTTTCGTGGCGGAGCGTTTCGTCCGGCAGCATCGCGCCGAGGCGTTTGAGGACGAGGTTCAAATTAAAAAGGAACAGCACTGCGGCGAGTTCCAGCACGAAGACGGCGTCGCCGAAGAAAATTTGTTCCGGCAATTTATTGTGCCAGTAAATGAACGGCGACAAGCCGAGAATGACCAGCGCGAGCAGTTGCGCGCGGTCAAGCGCGTGACGCCACGGACGTTCCTGTTTTTGAAAATCCGACATCTGCCAGAGGCCATAGACGAGCAGGGCGTTGACGGCGAGCGCGGGCAGAAACCCGAGCGGCTTGAGCCAGTCGGCGCGCGCGGTCTCGGCGCCGATGAGCAGCGCGGCGGGCAATCCCCAGAACAGCGCGGACAATCCGCGCGCGAGTTTGCCGAGCGAGCGGAGCAGTTGCGGATTGGGTGCGGTCATCGCGGGAAATTATGAAGGAAGAAAGCTGAATGATGAAACAAATTTGCTTTTAACGACTCCATGAGCCATACACGCCATCCCATCCAACCGCACAGCCAGTTTCCGTCCGCCGATAACGTATTTTATTCAAATCAGGCAACATCTCAATCTCTTGTAATGAATTAGTAAAAGATAGGATTGATATTGAATCTGGATAATGACCGTTTATTTGGCGATAGGCATCTAACTTCTGCAACACAACCAACTTGACTGCCATCATTCGCAATGCCTCTTGCTGACATTTTCGAGCTTGGTAATTATCCCAAAGAAGCATTGGCGTCACTGCCAGCACTAAAACTCCAAAAACAATGAGTGCGGCACGCAATAATTTCATAGCGGATGCACAGCCTAAATGCCATTAGGCATAATACCAGTCAGTTTTTCAAAAACTCAAGTAAGTGTAAGCCTTCAGCCCGCGTTCGTAATCATCCAGCAGGCGCATGGCTTCGCTGGGTTTCATGCGGTCGGATTTGATGGCCTCGTCCATCTGCGCCTTCATCTGGCGCTTGAGTTCGTTCTCGTCGTATTGCACGGAAGTGAGCGAATGGATGACGGTCGCGCCCTCGATGATTTCCTCGATGTAATAGCCGGTCGGTTCGTCGGGTTCGAGGAAGACGTGGACTTCATTCACGCGGCCAAAAAGATTGTGCAGGTCGCCCATGATGTCCTGATACGCGCCCATCAGAAAAAACCCTAAATAATACGGTTCCGGCTTGCCGTCGCCATTCGCGATGAGCTGGTGCATCGGCAGCGTGTCGCGCACGTCGCGCAGGTCGATGAACTTGTTCACCGCGCCGTCGGAATCGCAGGTGATGTCCACCAAAGTGCCTTCGCGCGTCGGTCGCTCGTTCAGGCGCGAGACGGGCATGATGGGAAACAGTTGTCCGAGCGCCCAATGGTCGAGCAGCGACTGGAACACGGAAAAATTGCAGAGATACTGGTCGGCGAGCGAATCTTCGAGCTTGCGGATTTCTTCGGGGATATAGGCCTGGCCTTTGAAACTTTCCACGACTTCGCGGCTGATCTCCCAATAAAGATTTTCGATGCGCGCCTTGTCGGGCAGTTCCATGACGCCGAGCGTGAACATATTGTGCGCGTCTTCCTTGCGTTCCTGCGCGTCGTGGAAGGCCTCGAGCTTGTTGAGCTTCGTGAGATTCTTTTTGATGTCGAGCAGCTCCTTGACGAGCGGATGCTCGCTGTCGCCATATTTGAACGCCTCGCCGGGACGGATTTTTTCAATCGCGCCAAAAACTTCCACGATCAAAACGCTGTGATGCGCGACGATGGCGCGGCCGCTTTCGCTGATGATGTTCGGGTGCGGAACCTTCTCGGCGTTGCAAACGTCGGCGATGTAATAAACGATGTCGTTCGTGTATTCCTGCAACGAGTAATTCGTCGAGGAATCAAACGCACTGCGCGAGCCGTCGTAATCCACGCCGAGACCGCCGCCGACGTCCATGAACTCGATGGCGAAACCCATCTTCACGAGCTTCGCGTAAAAGCGGGACGCTTCCTGCACCGCTTTTTTCACGGTCAAAATGTCCGGCACCTGCGAGCCGATGTGGAAATGGAGGAGCTTCAAACAGTGGCCGAGGTTTTCCGACTTCAGCATTTCCGTCGCGGTCAAAAGCTCCACGGTGCTCAAACCGAACTTCGCGTTCTCACCGCCGCTCTCCGCCCATTTGCCCGCGCCCTTGCTCAACAGCCGCGCGCGGATGCCGATGAGCGGCTCCACGTTGAGCTGCTTTGAAATGTTGATGATCTGGCGCAGCTCTTCGAGCTTTTCGACTACCATGATGACGCGCTTGCCGAGCTTGATGCCGAGCAGCGCCATCTTGATGAACTCCGCGTCCTTGTAGCCGTTGCAGATGATGAGTCCGCCCATCTGGTTCTGCAGCGCGAGACCGGCGAAGAGTTCCGGCTTGCTGCCGACTTCCAGGCCGAAGTTGTAAGGCTTGCCGGCGTCCAAAATTTCTTCCACGACTTCGCGGAGCTGGTTCACCTTGATCGGAAACACGCCACGATATTTTCCCTGAAAATTAAATTCCGCGATGGAGTTTTGAAACGCCTTGTTGATGGCCTCGACGCGGTGTCGGAGAATGTCCTGGAAGCGGATGAGCAGCGGAAATTTCAGCCCGCGCCCCTTGGCCTCCTCGATGACGTCGGTGATGTCCACGCCGGTGCCGGCGTCCTGCAACGGTTTGACGGTGACGTGGCCGGCGTCGTTGATGTCAAAATACTTCGCGCCCCAGCGGGTGATGTTGTAGAGGTTGCGCGCGGAATCAATGTTCCACGGCGCGGCGTTGTTCGGGTTGCTCATCAAAAATTATTCTTGAACGAGCGAACTATAAAAATTCCGGCGCAGAATGCAATCATCACATTGAAAAAATTCGGCGACGGCGGCGGGCGCGAACTGGACACTTGCCTTGCCACGGCGGAATTTTGTAGTAATATGGCGGCTCGCACGTTGCCCACGTGGCGGAATTGGCAGACGCGCTAGATTCAGGTTCTAGTGAGTAAAATCATACAGGTTCAAGTCCTGTCGTGGGCACCACTTTAGAATCCCCTCAAAAGGGCGGTTTTCCCTTGAAAAAGCCCGTGTTTGTTGCGTTTTTCGTTCGCTCGGATGTCTGCCAATTGCGGCCAGCTTCGGTCAACTCCAACCCGCTTTCAGGGCACCAAAAGGCACCAAAAGGCACTTGGCAATTTACCGCGAATGCCATGGATTTTGCGGGAATTGGCTCCGGGCGTTAAAATTCCACGTCTCGGCATTTTTTATCAATTGCCGTGATTATTCGGCGGACTTGCGCCGGTTCAAGTTTTTTGGCCTGACGCTCTAAAAATCCCGGCAAATAATTCGCATTCATCACATTTACCCGGAAATTGCCCCGTTCGGATTTCTTGACAAACCAGCCGGGCAAAACCACCAGCGGGAAAACTTCCACCGGATCGCCGGTTTCATTCCGCAGATAATCCGCCAGCCATGCGGCGTTGCGCTTGGCCTGTTCAATTGGCTTGGTTTCGCGGCTGCGCGGAAATTGCAACGCCTCACCGTCAAAAAGAACTTCATGCGCGGCCTGTCCGTTATAGCCGTCGCGCTTGCGGCGGGCTTTGGTTTCAATCAGGAAAACGCCGCATGTGCCGATGGCAACATGGTCAAGGTTGCCGTTGCTGTCCGTTTGCAGATCGTGAAAGGCACGAAAGCCGCTGTCGGCGGCTTCGCTCAATGCCTCTGCCACGGCCTGCTCGCCGCGCAAGCCAAGCCTGATGTTCTGTGCCTCATTGAACAAACGAAACGCCCGCAACGCTGCCCAAACAGAACCGGCGGCAAATGGCGCAACGGCCAACAGACACAATGCCACATACGAAACCGGGGCGTGTGCGCCAAGCAAGCCAGCTAGGGCAATCACGCCAGCCGATGAAATTGCCGAAAGCACGGATGCCATTAAGGCGCGCTCAATAAGCCGATCAAAAGTTTCATCTAGGCGGAGGGATAGCGAATAGCCGGGCGGACGCAAAAGTTTTTCCGATTGCGGCGGCTTTTCAGTTTGCCTCCGCTGGCGGCGATCCCAAGTAATTGCCAGAAACAAAGCCAGCGCCGGGGCAAGTGTCGCCAGCAAAACCGAAATCATGCTCAAATCAAATTTCATTTTATTTTCCGCCAGCGTTTGAGTTTTAAGATTTTGCCAAGCCGGATGGCATAAACATTTTGGCCGTCTTTTTTAATCCGGCGCACGCCGAGAAATTCCACCTGCATTTCCGGCGCGGCGGTGGCGTAGCCGTTGCGGAATTGGATCACGTCATATTTGCGATTTTCCAAGCGCGCTTTCCAATACGGTGTGCGGCGGCGGTATTCAATGCGTTTGGTTTTGGCGACGATGGCCGCAAACCATTTCCTGTGCAAATTCAAATGCAAGATTGCTGGCATGACTTGGGATACCTTTTGATTTTTTGCGTGTAGTTAAATCCCTTTTTATCAAATGCGATGAAAAGGAATTTTGAACCATCCTCTAAATGTTTATAGCCATCAATTGTTTCGTCAAAATAATCGTCCAATTCATCGCTACTCATTTCAATTCTTTCCTGAAAAATCATCAACCGCAAATCGGCATTTGCTACTAGGAGTTTTTGAAAATCCCATTTTATTTCGCCAAAAACGTCTGGCGTTCCTTCACCGATTGTCGTTTTTTTCTCTCTTTCCGCGTCTCTTATCCAATCCCACTCGCTTTCAACCACTAGCGGCAAACGTGTCATTCTATAACAAGTTGGCTCAATTTCCTGATACCAATGCAGGTCATAAAGCCATTCGGCTTTTTTGAATCCTTCGTTTTTAAGGTCATCTGAAATGCCATGCGACATTGATCTAAAGCCTTGTTCTTTTCCAAGCCGAGACAAGGCATTCATTACATATTCCGTTCTCGATTGCGGCGGCTTGTTCAAAAAGGAAATTGGCAAGTCATTGCCGAGCGTCTTGACGATAAGTTCTGAATGCGAGTCATTGGGGTTCACCGCTCGTTTTTCACCGGCAACAAATGTTTCCCAAAATTTCATTTTCAAACCATTTGGCACGGTTCAGAGAATCGGCCATGTGTTCCAATCTTCGAGGTGTTGTGTAAATGCGACGCCAGAACAAGTTGCGACGTTATTCGCAAGTGAAAGATAAAGGTTTACCCACTGAACACCATTTACAGTCGAAGCCGAGCCGACGTGCTGATGTTGGACGTAGTTGGCTAAAACAGCTCGGTTAATGACAAGGAAGCGATATTGCGTTGGCAGGCGAAGCGCAAAAATAAAATGAAGGTCAGGCACAAATGCAGTAGTTATAGCATTGCGCCGGATTCTAAACTGACCATTAACGCTATTTATGAGTTGCCTTGCAACGGCGGTCTTTACTTGAAGCCGCCACATGTTGCCGTTTGTGTCATTGACTGCAAAGATGTCATCCCCAATGTCAATTTCGGGTATTGCGACGTTGTAGCCTCGGTTTGAAAATTCAGCCATCACGGCGAGATGGCCACCTTTGCCGATGTGTTGTTTTGTGGGCATAAAAAGTTACGATTTGAATTTCCCATCACCCGCCTTCCGCGCGCGGCCAAAGGTTTCTAGCGTTTTCAAAATTTCCGTCACTTCGGCTGGCTTGGCGCGGGCGAATTGTGCGGCGAGATCGGCGGGCGCGATTGGCGCGGCGGCGGCGTGCAAGGCGGTTTCTACCGCGTGCATCCGTTCCGGCAAGGTTTTCGGCCATGCGGCTTTGCCTTTCGGTTTTGCGGCTTTGGCTTTCTTCTGCGGTTTGCCGAATGTGACAGGCATTTTAACCGGCATTATTATTTCTTGCTGGCCTTTGGCCTGATACTCCGGGCGCAGCCAGTGGATCACGCCGCGCGCTTCTTCCGCCGCGCGCTCCGCGTTCAAGGCCACGAGCCGTTCCAAAATTTCCGCGTCCGTCAGGTTGGCCAGCCAGCCGTAGGCGGCGGACACGGCGGCGTCGAGGTCGTCGTGCAAACTTTTGAGCGTGGAAACCAAGCCGCGTTCGTGGATGAATTGCTCTTTACTGTTTAACTTTTCCCCGGCGCGGATTTTTTCGAGGACGTTGTAAAGGCCGGTGAGCGTGACGCCGTGCTTGGCTTGCACCTGTTTGCGGTGCGCGTCCAACGCTTCCGCCAATTCGCGGATGCGCGCTTTCTCGCGTTCCCCGCACAACGGAAACGGAAACGGATCAAAGCAATCGGATTTGTTATAGCGAGGATCATTGCCAACGCCTAAACGTCCGCCAGCGGTGAGCGAGAATTTGACGTGAATCCGGCTGCTTAAAACACCGAGATGAAACGCATCATCCAGCGCGAACAAAACCGTTGTGCTGTCGGCAACGGTCTTTGCATCGCAAAAAACAAACAGCCGATGTTTGGACGTAAGCGGAGCAACAATCGCGCGTTTCAAACCTGCCAATGCTGGTCGGAAAGTGCTTCTGGCTTCGCCGTAAATCCACCAGCGGTTACGAACGGACGCGCGAGCGTTTGCATCGCGCTCCGGTTTTACGCGCGTCACCACTTGCTGAAAAGTTGCCGGAAAATTCTGGCGGACTGATTCGATAGTGTGTCCAAACAAATCAATCGCCCAAAGCTCGCGCGTTTCTTGCGTGATGTCTCTGGCGGAAAGCAACGGATGAAAAATTTGTCCGCGCGAAATTTTGTCTTTCTTTACCAGTTCGTCTTTTTCTTCCGGCTTCAAAACAAATCCCGTGCCGGTCAACTGATAGCCAACACAGCAGAACGGCTCATTTGACTTGAGCGGCTTTGTCGTTGTGATTTCCGCGCCAATGCGAATGTCTGGCAAAATCTTTCCGTGCGTTTCTTGGAATAAAACTTTGGCCGAGCCGTCGTTTTGCGGCTGCTCGTCTTTCACTTCGAGCAAGTCGCCTTGATTTGTGCTCGGCACGCCAACAGTCATCGCAATCCGCACGGCTGCGCCGTCCGCCGTGTCCACCCACGGATGATCGGGAATGGCGAACGCCAGCGAAAGCGGCGGCTGCGCCGCAAGCTGCGTTTCGGTCACTTGACGATTGAACGACTGGCACAAGCTATTCGTTGTAATCAGGCCAAAGCGTTTCACCTTGCCCGCGCGCACAAGCTCGGCGGCTTTGTGCCACCAATACATGACAAAATCCGCATTTTCAGGAATGTTCGGATAAACGCCGCGCAACGCATCAAGATAGCCGTCGTCCAGAGCCGGGCGAATCGTCCGCGCGCCCATAAACGGCGGATTGCCGACGATGAAATCCGCTTCCGGCCAAGTTGCCGGGCGCGGGTTGGCGTAGGTGAGCAACGGCACGCGCTTGGTTTCGTCCGGCACTTCGCGCCCCGTCACCGCGTCCGGCTTCGTGCTGCGCCGATCCCATATTTTAATTTCGTTTCCGGCGGCATCACGCGCGGGTTTTATTTCATCGCAATCCAGCACGGCGTCGCGGCATTGGATGTTTTTGAAATTTTTCAGCACCGGCTCGGCGGGCATGGTCTGGCCGCGCGTGCGGAAATGCCATTGCAAGTAACCAATCCACAAAACCATTTCGGCAATGGACGCGGCGCGCGGATTGATTTCGAGGCCAAGAAATTGGTGCGGGTCAACGGTGTGTTTTTCCAAGCCAAGTTTGAAATTTGCGCCGAAGTCTGCCGCCGCAATCAGCACTTCGCCTTCAAGCCGCTTCAAGTGTTCCAATGCGACGTAAAGAAAATTTCCCGAACCGCACGCCGGATCAAGCACCTTCAGATTGCAAAGGCGTTCGTGGAAAGAATTGATTTCGCTGCGGGCTTTTTCAAGGTCTGCCGCCGCGATTTTTTCTTCATCCTGCACCAGCTTGTAATCAACGATGGCCGCAGCGTAATCGCCTTTATCCTGCTTTTTCTGCGTCGCCGCCATGAGTTCTTTAGCCTTGGCACTTCTAGCGGACGAACGATTTTCAAACGTGTAGGCAGCGGCGCGGACGTTTTCCCATTCGGCGCGGAGCGGTTCAATCACCGTCGGCAAAACGAGGCGTTCAACGTAGCTGCGCGGCGTGAAGTGCGCGCCCAGCTTGTGCCGCTCGCCTTCGCCGCCCAGCGCGCGTTCCAACAGTGTGCCGAAAATGGCGGGTTCAACGTGCTGCCAGTCGAGCGCGGCGGCGGCTTTCAAAATGCCAAGCTGCGTGCCGTTCACCGGCAGCACGGTATTATCGGCAAAAAGTCCGCCGTTAAATTTGAGCAGCTTGCGGCGGAGAATGACGGAAACATCCTTGCTACGGCCTTCATTCATTTCCGCAAACAACGTGCGGAGCATGGTTTCAAAGCCCGTCCCGTCCGGCGCGAGACTGTTTAGCAATTCGGTAAAACCTTTTTTGCCTTCCGCGTTTGGCAGTAAGCCGACATCTTCGGCGAACATACAAAACAAGCAGCGCGTGAGAAATTCGCCGACAATCTTTGGTGCGTGTTTCTCTTTTTCAAATGACTTGGCGAGTTCGGCAAGATGCTTGGCAACTTCGCGCGTGACTTCCGCGCTGCGCTTGGACGGATCAAGTTCTGTGGGATTCGTCCAAATGAGTTTTAGCCGCGCGCGGATTTTTTCATCCCGCAAATTTTCGAGCGGGATGCGATAGGTAAGCGGATCGGGAAACGGCTGATAAGCGCGGCCTGTCAGCGAAAAATCGGCGCGGACTTCAATGACGTGTCCCACGTCCACAACGAGCAAAAACGGCGGCGCGGGTTCGTCCGTCGGCAGGGCGCGGACATAATCGCGCGCTTGGACGAAGGCTTTAAGCATGGCTTCGTCCCAGCGGTCGGTATCGCGGACGGGCGCGGCGTTTTTCTTGCGCTTGGCAATCGCGCCCATTTTTTCGGCGGCAAGTTCAAGGTCGGTTTGCTCGACAATCTTTTCCTGAAATTTTTTGGATTCAAGAATGAAGCTGGCGCGCTTGTAGAGATCAATGCGGCCCAGCTTGGTCGAACCGTCGGCTTGGATTTCGTTGACGTGAAATTCAAACGTGTAAGCGCCGTTGCGCTGGTTGCCGGGTTGCGGCACGTCGAGCAAGTCGCACAGCTCGCAAAGAAATTGCTGGCTGATGGACTGCTCCGGGGCGGTTGCGCCCTTCCAATGCGAAATGAAATCCTCAACGTCCCGTTTCGGCATGGCGTGTAGAATAAGCACGTCCGCCGCAAGTGGCTAGAAATGAAATTTATTCGGTTTGCGGTGCCACTGCTTCTAGTGCGAAGATTCGCCGCGAACTATCAGTGATGTTGTGAATTCAAACCCGGAACAAATGGAAAATCAGTTGCAACCTGCGCTCCCTGACGATAGGGAGCTTTTGAAAAATCATCGCAACTTTGCCAGTGTAGTAAAGTTTCATGTGGAGCCGCTATTGGGGCGCGTTCCAGCTTTTGCGCATGGGCCGACACCCGAAGCAGACAGGGTGCGTTTCGACAGGATGTTCCGGCCTTGCAGCCTTGCTTGTCCTGAATTGGCTGTTTTCAGACGATGACAAGGAAAAGCAGCCGGAATCCGTTCCGCCGGACAAAGCGGAAATTCCACGGAAAACAGCGGAAACGCCTGTATTCCGGCAAATTCCGGCGGAAATTCCGGCCATGCCTGCCGCCGTTCCACGTCCGCCCGTGCCGCGTGTCGTTGTCCTGCCGCCTGCCGTGCCAGCCGCGCCCAAAAAACCCGCGCCCGTCCCTGCCCCTGCCGCCGTTAAACCTGTTCCTGTCCGGCCTAGTCCTGTTAATTCCGCACCCGTGCAACCCGCCGCACCAGTAGCTAAACCCGCATCGCCAGTCAGTCCGCAACTTGCCAGAAAGAGAATTATTTCTCGCGCAGACATGGCGACGATCTTTGATGCTGGCAAGCGTTGCCAGTCGCGATTGAGCGCGGTTGCGGCTTTGAAGCGGCTTGGTTTTGGCAAGACGGCAGCCTATTCCGCGACAGCACCGGACGGACGGTTTTCCGCATGGCTGGTTTTTGCGTCAGATGGGATTATTTATTGGACGGACGGACACGGAATAAATCCGGCTATTTTGTGACAATAATTAGGCGGATTATTGCGGAATAAATCTTTCCCAATTGTTTTCCGCTTCTTTCCGGTGGTTTTTGAAAATCAAAACGGTTTTTTGACGTAATTCGGAAATTGTTTTTCGTGCCGGAAAACCTTTTTTAATAAATTGAAACCACAATGCAAAATTCAATTTCAATTAAAATCCAATTTTCAAGAAAGCGCTGTTTCATTTTCTGGCATAATTAAATAATGGCCTCAAAGTTGAAATGCCTTTTCCAAAAGGCACTAAAAAGACACTCCGCTTTAAGACCCCATAAATACAGAGGTTTTTGACGATTTGTTGCAGTCCTTCAAGTCCTGTCGTGGGCACCACTTTGACAATCGAATTGATAATAAAGGAGATTGTCGGCTTCTTAAAAAAACCAAAGCCCTTCGCACAACGGTTTGTGCATAACATTTTTAATGCTTGTTCAAAGCGGTGCGAACCCGCTTGTGTCCGTCATTTTTTGATTTGAGACGCATTTCCAAACAGATTTTTATTCCCGCTTTCCATCTGAGCCGGGCATCAAAAGCCGGCCAGATATATTGGTTCATCGGTCATTGTTCGAGGTGCTGCAGATTTTTCCAATACCGATCAAACACCCCGTCTTGGGCTGCCCTGGTCGAGGACAGCGCGGGGAAACGGCTGCGCCGGCTGAAAGATTTTCGCGCGCCGCGCGAGGAGAAACGGGCGCAGCAAAATTAAAAAAACGCAAAAACTGGCAGGCATTGGCCAAAAAAGGGGTTCCGCTCCGCGCGGGGAGTGATAGACTGCGGCAGATTTCAAACCATGAAAATTTCCGTTCCACGCGAGACTCATCCGGGCGAAAGCCGCGCGCCCCTGACGCCAGACAGCGTCGCCAAACTCGTCAAGCTCGGCGCGCAGGTCGAAGTCGAGGCCGGGCTGGGCACCGCCGCCGGCTTTCCCGACGAGGCCTATCTCAAGGCCGGCGCGATTATCACCGCCGACCGCAAGGAACTCGTCGCTTCCGGCGACATCGTGCTGCGGCTGCGCAAACCGCCGGTCGAGGAAATCGGCTGGCTTAAGTCTGGTTGCATTCATGCGAGCCTGCTGGATCCGTTCAACGAAAAGGAACTCGTCCAGAAATTTGCCGAGCGCGGCGTGAGCGCCATCAGCATGGAATTTGTGCCGCGCACGACCCGCGCGCAAAAAATGGACGTGCTTTCTTCGCAGGCAAATCTTGGCGGCTACGAAGCGGTCATTCTCGCCGCGCGTTATTCCAACAAGATTTTCCCGATGATGACCACGGCGGCGGGCACGATTCTGCCGTCGAAAGTTTTCATCATCGGCGTCGGCGTCGCTGGCCTGCAAGCCATCGCCACGGCGAAACGGCTTGGCGCAAAAGTCACGGCTTACGACACGCGCCCCGTTGTCGAGGAACAGGTGAAATCGCTCGGCGCGCAATTCCTGAAGATTGATATTGGCGAAACCGGCCAGACGAAGGACGGCTACGCCAAGGCGCTGACCGAGGAACAGATTCAAAAACAGCGCGACGCGATGAAGAAAACCTGCGGCGATTCCGATGTGGTGATTTCGGCCGCGCAGGTGTTTGGCCGCAAGGCACCGATCCTGGTCACCGCCGAAATGCTCAATGCCATGAAGCCCGGCAGCGTGGTCGTGGATCTCGCCGTCGAAACCGGCGGCAACGTCGAAGGCGTCGTTTATGACAAGGTGACCGACCGCAACGGCGTGAAGATTATCGGCATCGCCAATCTGCCCGGACGCGTGCCGCTGCACGCCAGCCAGGTTTACGCGGCGAACCTCGTCGCCCTCGTCGAAGAATTTTGGGACAAGAAAGAAAAGACCTTTGTCCTCAAGCTCGACGACGAAATCATCAAAGGCTGCCTCGTCACCCACGGCGGCAAGATCGTGAACGAAAAACTCATCGCCCAACCCAAGTAAAATTTATGACGCTCGAAAGCCTCCAAGCTTACAACCAGATCCTGGTGCTGTTCATCTTCGTCCTCGCGGTGTTCGTGGGGTTTGAAGTCATCTCCAAAGTGCCTTCGATGCTGCACACGCCGCTGATGTCCGGCACGAACGCCATTCACGGCATCATTTTGTTCGGCGGCATCCTGGTGCTGGCGGACGCGGACACCACGCTGGTGCGGGTGCTGGGTTTTGTCGCGGTCGTGTTCGGGTCGGCCAACGTCTTTGGCGGATTCATGGTCACAGACCGCATGCTGCAAATGTTCAAGAAAAAGAAAAAATGAGCTCAACCATCGCGTTAATTCTGATCGGCGTCTCCGTTTTATTCATCCTCGGCATCAAGTTCCTGAGTTCGCCGAAGACCGCGCGGGCGGGCAACCTCGTCGCGGCGGCGGGCATGGTGATCGGCCTGCTTGTGCTGTGCAAACCGGACGGCGCGAACATCTGGGCGCAGGGCTGGACGTTCAACTACACGCTCATCGCCATCGGCACAATCATCGGCCTTATCATCGGCGCGATGGGCGCGTATTCGGTGAAGATGACCTCCATGCCACAGATGGTCGCGCTGTTCAACGGTCTCGGTGGCGGCGCGGCGGCGCTGGTCGCGAGCCTGGAATTTTTGAAGGGCGCGCAACCGCAGCAACTCGCCGGCATTGAACTGCCCGCGCTGCATGATGCCGGCGCGGCCATCACGATTCCGATGCTGTTCGCCACGCTCATCGGCTCGCTGTCTTTTTCCGGCAGCATCATCGCATATCTGAAACTGGAAGGAAAATGCGAGAAGCCGATGACGTTCCCCGGCCAGAACATCATGAACGGCCTGATTTTGCTGGTGATCATCGGCCTGTGCGGCTGGCTCACGTTCAACGCCACCGGCCACAACGCCATCGTCGCGTTCATCGTGATGGCCGCGCTGGCGCTGTTTTTCGGCGTGGCGATGGTCATGCCCATTGGCGGCGCGGACATGCCGGTGGTGATTTCGCTGTTGAATTCCTTCACCGGTCTGGCCGTGGCGGCGGACGGTTTTGCCATCAACAACAACGCGATGATTGTCGCGGGCACGCTGGTCGGCTCGTCCGGCACGCTGCTCACCCTGCTCATGTGCAAGGCGATGAACCGCCCGGTCACGAATGTTTTGTTCGGCGCGTTCGGCTCCAGCGGCAGTGCGCAAGCGGGCGCGGCTGGCGTCGTCGGAACCGTAAAACCAATTCAAGCCGACGAAGTGGCGTTGCTGCTGGCCTACGCCCAGCGCGTCGTGGTGGTGCCCGGCTATGGCATGGCGGTGGCGCAGGCACAACATTCCGTGCGCGAACTCACCGAAGAACTCGGCAAGCGCGGCGTGGAAGTGCAGTTTGCAATTCATCCCGTCGCCGGCCGCATGCCTGGTCACATGAATGTTCTGCTTGCCGAGGCAAATGTCCCTTACGACCAGCTCATCGAGATGGAGCAGATCAATCCCTCGATGGATCGCGTGGACGTCTGCCTCGTCATTGGCGCGAACGACGTCGTGAATCCCGCCGCGCGCGAGGACAAGTCCAGCCCGATTTACGGCATGCCGATCATTGACGCCGACCATTGCAAGACGTGCATCGTGATGAAGCGCTCGATGGCCGCCGGTTTCGCCGGCATCGAGAATCATCTTTTCTACAAGGACAACACGCGGATGCTTTTCGGCGACGCCAAAGCCTCGTTGAATGCGCTGGTCGCGGCGGTGAAGGCCAGTTGAGCCGGCGAGAAATTTTCCCCGCACCCGCCGGCGGGAAAAATGGGACGCGGCTCCCGAAGTCTGGGTTTGCAGTTGCCCAGAATGGGGCTAGACTGCTTTGAGACCTATGACCAACGAAGCCAAGCCCGTCGCCGCCCGGCCGGCCGCCGACAATGCGGCGTGGAAGGAGATTGTCGCCCGATACCAGAAACCCTCCGTGTGGCGGGCGGTGTGGCAGATCGTCAACACGGTCGTCCCGTATGCCGCGCTCTGGTATCTGATGTATTTGTGCCTGCCGGTGTCGTGGTGGCTGGTGGTGCCGCTGGCCGTTTTGGCCGGGGGAATCCTCGTGCGCGTGTTCATCATTTTTCATGATTGCGGCCACGGCTCCTATTTCAAATCGCGCGGCGCCAACGACGCGGTGGGCTTTGTCACCGGCGTGCTGACGTTCACGCCGTATTATCACTGGCGCTGGGAACACGCCATCCACCATGCCAGCGCGGGCGACCTCGACAAGCGCGGCACCGGCGACGTGTGGACGATGACCGTGCAGGAATACCTCGAATCGTCGCGCTGGAAAAAATTCGCCTACCGGCTGTCGCGCAATCCCTTCATCCTCTTCGTCATCGCGCCGCTGTTTTTGTTTCTGCTCCGGCAGCGGTTTCCGTCGCCCAAGGCCAGCGAACGCGAACGGCATTCCGTCTGGGCGATGAACGCGGCCATTCTCGGCATGGCGCTGGGCTTGACCTGGCTGGTCGGCCTCAAGGCCTACCTGATTATTCAACTGATCATCCTGATGGTCGCCGGCGGCGCGGGCGTGTGGATGTTCTATGTCCAGCACCAGTTTGAAGATGTCTATTGGGAGCGCGGCGAGGACTGGAGCTACGTCGCGGCGGCGCTGCAAGGCAGTTCCTTCTACAAGCTGCCGCGCGTCCTGCAATGGTTTTCCGGCAACATCGGCTTTCACCACATCCATCACCTGAGCCCGCGCATTCCCAATTACAACCTGGAGAAATGCCACCAGGCCGACCCGTTGTTCCAGCAGGTAAAACCCATCACCCTGTTTTCCAGTTTCAAATCCGCCACCTACCGGCTCTGGGACGAGAAGAACAAGAAGCTCGTCGGCTACCGCCATCTTCGGGAGCTGCGCAAGCAGGCCAAGCCCGCCTCACGCTCTTAAAACTTCATCAACCGTGCCAAGGTTCATGGCCATGCGTTGAACAGTTTTGCGCAAACTTGCGGTTGCAAAAACCGGTTAATTTTTGACAGCCGGCGGGTGGTTTAGATTCGTTCCAATGCGGATGATGAGGTGGTCAACGACACCTCATATGAGCCAGAAAACGCGCTTCGATCTCACGCAGGCGGACATTCCGTCGGCCTGGTATAACCTCAACGCCGATTTTCCCGAGCCGTTGCCGCCGCCGCTGCATCCGGGCACCAAGGAGCCGCTGCCGCCCGCCGCGCTGGAAGCCATCTTCCCGAAAAATCTCATCGAGCAGGAAATCAGCGCGGAAAAATATATCGAAATTCCCGAACCGGTGCGCGACATCTACGCGCTCTGGCGTCCCACCCCGCTGCTGCGCGCCGTGCGGCTGGAAAAGGCGCTGAACACGCCGGCGCACATCTACTACAAATATGAGGGCGCTAGTCCCGCCGGCAGCCACAAGGTCAACACCTCCGTGCCGCAGGCGTATTACAACAAAGTCGCCGGCACCAAACGGCTCGCCACGGAAACCGGCGCGGGTCAGTGGGGCGCGTCGCTGGCGTTCGCGTGCAGCCTGATCGGGCTGGAATGCAATATTTACATGGTCAAGGTCAGCTACGACCAGAAGCCGTATCGCCGGATGCTGATGCACACCTGGGGCGCGACGGTTCACGCGAGTCCGAGCAACCTGACCGAATACGGCCGCAAGCTGCTGGCGGAAGATCCGAATTGTCCCGGCAGCCTTGGCATCGCCATCAGCGAGGCCATCGAGGACACGGTTAAAACGCCGGGCACAAAATATTCCCTCGGCAGCGTGCTGAACCACGTCTGTCTGCACCAGACCGTCATCGGCGAGGAAACCATCAAGCAGATGGAACGTGCTGGCGAGGAGCCGGACGTGATTTTTGGCTGCTGCGGCGGTGGCAGCAATTTTGCCGGCCTCGCGTTCCCGTTTATCCGTGGAAAAATCCGCGCCGGGAAAAAATATCGCATCGTCGGCGTCGAGCCGTCGGCGTGTCCGTCGCTGACCGAAGGCGAACTGCGCTACGACTTCGGCGATACGGCGGAAACCACGCCGCTGATGAAGATGTTCACGCTCGGCCACAAGTTCATGCCGCCGAGCATTCACGCGGGCGGACTGCGCTACCACGGCATGTCGCCCATGGTCAGCCACGCGCTGAAACTCGGACTCATGGAAGCCAAGGCGTATCACCAAACAAAAGTATTTGAAGCGGCGATTCTGTTTGCCCGCAAGGAAGGCATCGTCCCCGCGCCGGAATCATCCCACGCCATCGCGGCGGTGGTGGATGAAGCGATCAAGGCGCGCGAGGAAGGCAAGAAGCGTGTGCTGCTTTTCAACCTTTCCGGCCACGGCCTGCTCGACTTGAGTTCGTTTGAAAGCTATCTCCACGGAAAAATCCAGGACGTTTAACTTTTAATCAATGATCAAAAAATTATGACCAAAACCTCATTAGTATTGGCTGCGGGCCTTTTCTCGCTGGCCGTCAACCTGCACGCACAACTGCCCGTCGGCAGCCATTATCCGATCGGCGCGGAAGGCATCAAGGGCGCCGACCTGCCGCCGCCGGGATTCTATGTGCGCGACTACAATTACTTCTACACCGCGAACCAGGTGAACGGCATGCCGAATGGCCCGGACATCTTTGTCTATTGCCAGGCGCCCAAACTCGTCTGGATGACGCCGTGGAGCTTGCTCGGCGTGAACTACGGCATGGATGCGATCATCCCGTTCGTTTACAAAAACATCAGCGCGCCCTTTGGCGACGGCCATAAGTTCAACCTCGGCGACATCTACGTCAGCCCGCTGGTGCTTTCCAAGCACTTCCAGCAATTTGACGTCGCCGGCGCCTACGGCGTCTATGTGCCCTCGGGCGAGTTCAACGCTGACACGCCGGTGCATTATCTCACCAGCCCCGGCAGCGGTTTTTGGACGCACATGTTCACGCTCGGCGGCGTCTGGTATCCCGATGCGAAAAAAACCTGGGCAGTCTCGCTCCTGAACCGTTACGAAATCAACACCGAACAAAACCACACCGACATCACCCCCGGCAACATGCTCTCGATGGACTGGGCCGTGAGCAAGACCGTCGCGCAGGGCGTGGACGTGGGCCTGATCGGCTATTATCAGCAGCTCATCACCAAGGACAGCGGCACCGGCGCTTCCACCGTGTATTCCGACGTCGTGGGCGTCGGCCCGGAAGTCAGCGCCTTCTGGCCCAAGATCGGCACGTTCACCTCGCTGCGCTACGCGTATGAAGTGACCTCCGCCAACCGTCCGCAAGGCCAGACCGTGGTGCTGACCATCACCAAACGGTTTTAAGCGACAACAGCAAATCTTCCGAGGGCGCAGAGGAAAACAATTTCCTTTGCGCCTTTTGCGTCTTTGCGTGAAAATCTCACCATGAGCGCAGTTGCCAATACGAATCTTCCCGACGCCCAAGGCCACTTTGGTCCCTACGGAGGACGCTACGTGCCGGAGACGTTGATGCACCCGTTGCAGGAATTGGAGGCCGAATATTTCCGCGCGCAGCACGACCCGGAATTTCAAAAGGAACTGAGTTACTACCTCACGGAATTTGTCGGCCGCCCTTCGCCGCTTTATTTTGCCGAACGGCTCACCAAGGAACTCGGCGGCGCAAAAATTTATCTCAAGCGCGAGGATTTGAACCACACCGGCGCGCACAAAATCAACAACGCCCTCGGCCAGATCCTGCTCGCCAAGCGCATGGGCAAGACGCGCATCATCGCCGAGACCGGCGCGGGGCAACATGGTGTTGCATCCGCAACAGTCGCCGCGATGTTCGGGATGAAATGCGTCATCTACATGGGCGCGGTGGATTGCCAGCGGCAGGAACTCAACGTCTATCGCATGAAAATGCTCGGCGCGGATGTCGTGCCGGTTCACGCGGGCCAGAAGACCTTGAAGGAAGCCGTCAACGAAGCCATGCGCGACTGGGTGACGAACCTTCGCAATACGCATTACATTCTCGGCACGGCCTACGGCGCGCATCCGTATCCGGTGATGGTGCGGAATTTCCAGCGCATCATCGGCGACGAGGCGCGCGCGCAAATTTTGGAAAAGGAAAAGCGCCTGCCGGACATGCTCATCGCCTGCGTCGGCGGCGGCTCGAATGCCATCGGACTTTTTTATCCGTTCCTCGATGACAAATCCGTAAAGCTCGTCGGCGTGGAAGCCGGCGGACTCGGCATCAAGCCCGAGCAGCACGCGGCGCGGTTTCAGGGCGGCTCGCTCGGCGTGTTGCAAGGCACGCGCAGCTACATTTTGCAGGACGAATTCGGCCAGATCCAATCCACGCACAGCGTCAGCGCCGGACTGGATTACGCCGCCGTCGGGCCGGAACACGCGTGGTTGCGCGACGCCAGCCGCGCCGAATACACCTACGCCACCGACGACCAG
>Ga0316231_1001082_pt1 | contig 32534 bp, 56 predicted proteins | sample TBH18027metaG_FD_206002 | JGI IMG/M metagenome (GOLD analysis project Ga0316231, IMG submission 206002) | Freshwater microbial communities from Trout Bog Lake, Wisconsin, USA - TBH18027 | ecosystem: Environmental > Aquatic > Freshwater > Lake > Hypolimnion/Profundal zone | place: USA: Wisconsin... | reverse complement strand
CTTTCTGTTATTAAAGGTGCTATTCCAGGAATTTTTTCTATGATTCCTTTCTTAAACTCTTTAACTCCTAGTTCTTTAACTAAAAGAGATTTATTTCTATATAAAGCCATTTTTTCAAACTTCATCTCAGTCATATAGAATAGAATTTATTTTAATGTTTCTGATTAATGAATCTATTACTTCTGATGGGAAATCTATAGCCCATTCAAAATAGTTATCAGGTTTTTTTAGGCTTTTATAATAGCTTTTATCATCTGAATAAGCGAATGATAGGGTATAAGTATTTTTAGGAAAGTATCTATTTTTATTTGAGAAAATACCAATAAATAAGTATTCATACTGATTTATTTTATCATATTGTTTATAATCACCTATTTCAGAAAAAACAAGTAATAATTGTTCCTTAAACTTTCCTGTAAATTCTTGATCTCCTTTGAAGATTCTTATATTGTCAATTTTCATTTAGTATTTTGTTTATTTTATATTCTCTTATAAAGATTTTATAGTCAATTTCTTTTTTAGGCATTTCTATATCATCAAAAAAATATTGATGACTAGGTTGTGAGTATTTACGTTGTCTTTCTGATTCAAACATATCTACACACCATAATTTTGAATAATCAAAATTATTAATATCAAAAATATAATTATGAGATAAAAATACCCATATTCTTCCTTCTTGTTTATATTTAAGATTAATTCTCTCAATCATTTTTATTGAGAAATATTCTACATATTCCTGCCAATTAATTTTAATACCATTAACATAAAGTATTGGTTTATTATCCATTTAGTATCTTATTTAAAGTATGTTCTCTAACTATAGAGATAATTTCGTTTTTATTACCAGGAAATGTATTAACATATTTATGTTTACTACTAACTTTATCTAAATACCATACTTCTATAATATCAATAAGATTATTATTGCTACAAATATCTATAAATATAGTATCTGTGTTATATGGAATTGAATTAAGACATTCTGATACAAAATTAAATATAGATTTATGTTCTATAATATTTTTTATTAATTCTTTATCAGTTATTGTTTTATCAAATACATTAAGTACAAGTGAATCAGTCATTTAGTATTTTATTTATTGTATATTCTCTAATAAGTATTAATATATCTTTTTTATCTATAATTTTAGAGTATTGTAATACTTTACCATAAGTAAAATACTCTACTACAAATTGGGTAGTATTTAATACACCTATTCTTATAACATAATTTATATGTTTTGGGATTCTTTCCCAATCTGAGCGAATATTTAGAATAGGTATTAGTTTAATAAATATATTTTCATCAGTGATTTCGGTATTTTCATAAAAAATCTTAAAATCCATATTATATATAATCTGGAAGGTTCGGAATTTCTTGATACATATCTGCTAATAGTTCTAAAACTCTATCTAATTTTCTGTTTAGTTCAGGGTGTTGGTGATATACGGGATGGTCTGATAGCATATCAGATACAAATTTTCCTGCTAATGCTGTTCTATCTAATGCTTCGTGAAAGAATAGAGGAGTTAGGGGTTGGTTTAGAAATTCTAGGTCTTCTTGTGTTTGATTGTTGTTTAATGCGTTCATATCTTCTCTAAGATCGTTCCAATTATTTAGTTGTGTATTTGTGTCCATATAATTATTTATTTGTGTAAATATATGAAAAAATTTTGAAATAAAAAAACCTAATTTTTAATATATAAAATATGAAAATGTATAATTTTATTGAATTTATAATGGAATCTAAAGGGATTTCAGATGTTTGTGTTGAATACAAAGACATAATTTGGAAGGATATTAATCATTATATCATCAATAGATATAATGATTTAAATCTAAAAATATTTATTTATAATTTTAATAATGATAAGTTTTTTATAAATAATTTGGTTATAGAATTTTCTTTTAGAGAAGAAAAAGAAAATATTTGTAATGCTAAATTTATAGGTTCTAATGCTATAATAAAAGATAATATTTTTTATTCTCCTAAAATAGAATTTAAAGTATATTATAAAACAATAGATGATGATTTTCTAACATATATAGAATCGGTTTTATTACATGAGTTATTACATTGTTATCAAATGTTTAAACAAAAAAATAAAAGTATACCAAGTTATTGGCAATATGGAAATATATTAAGTCAGGTTAGAGGGAATGTGTTGAAATATAATAATAAAGATATAAATCATATTATGGATTTATTATATTATTCATTAGAACATGAGATGAATGCTCAATTACATCAGTATTATGATTATTTAAGAAAATTTAAAAAATATAGCAAGATTAATAAAATTGAAAATGAGTTGAGAACTTATAATTCTCCAATTAATATAGATGATAAATTTATTTCTTTATTAAAGTATATAATAAAACATTTTAAAAATTCGTTGGATGTTAACTCACCTAATAACAATTATAAAAAGAATATTGATAATTCTTTATGGAGTTATGAATTAACTGATAAAAATGTAGAATCTTTTTTGGGAAATTTAAAAAGTTATTTCACTGATTGTGCTAATTATATTAGTTCTAAAAAGAGGCAAATTGATAGGAAAATAAAAAATGATGAACATATTGATTATACTATGAAATTAACTGATGAAGACATTTTTTTCAAATTAATTAATGATTAAGTAAAATACAAAGTTATAAGATAGGAAATAAGTTTTATATCTTTATACCATAAATATTCTTTAATCATATAAAGCTCTATTTATTTTTTCATTTCTTATTTTTAATCTTATATCATTTTGAATATTTTTTAATTCATTATTAAACTTTTCTAATAAAGATGTATGTTCTTCTGAAGCAAAATCATTTAATATAAATAAATCACTTTGTAAATTTTCAAATTTTATTAAAATAAAAAAGAAATAATGTTCATCTTTAATGAGATTAATTAAAGGATTTGACTTCCATTTATCTATTAAATCTTCATCTCTATTTTTATATATTGCTATCTTTTTATTTTCAATCCAACATATAAGTATATCTAATATTTCTATCTTAGTCATTTATTATAATATTTTTATTTACTTTTTCTAAGTTTGAAGGAGGTATATTCCCTAATAAATAGTATCCTCCAGGTGTAAAATTTAGATCTTTAAATAAAGTTAAATTCAAACCTAATGTATTAATTTTCCATATTATTGGATTTTCGTTATTATTTAAATGATAGTTAGCAAATAATTTTGCTTGTGATAGATTTATAGTTACATAAATTCTATCAGGATGGTTACTTAATTTTATTTTTGATTTTGGTATTAATCCTATTTTTTCTATACTTTTTGTATATTTATCTATTGATGTATGATATAAGATATTTGGGATTTTATCTAGTTTTATATCATACTTTGGCTCTAATAATAAAGCTAATATATAATCATTATTATTAAATTCTTCGATCCAATTATGACCATCTAATGTTAGGGTTGATATAAAATATCCTAAATTATTTATTAATGGAATATAGTTATTAATAAATTTAATAAATCCTTGTATAAATAGTTCTCCATTATCTTCTATTTTAATAATTAGTTCAGGAAATCTTTTGGTTAAAATTCTTTTTGTTTTTTCGGCATCACATGTATTTATAAGACCTTCATAATAAGGTTTATATTTATTATATAATAATAAATCATCTTTAGTGGATAAGTTTTCTATATTTTCAAAATATTTTATATAATCAAATATATAATTAAAATTTTTCATAAATTATCTTTGTTTTCAACATACCATTTCACTAAATATTTTTTAACTTTAGTTTTAGTTATAGTTAAATTATTAGGAACAGGTCAAACCCCTGTAAATTTCTCAAAAGCATCAAACCATGAGTTTACATCATTTCGGTTAGTTTCATAATTTATATATTATTTTTTAATTTTATTGTTAATTTATTTAAAAAATCAAAATATCTTGATACATTTCTTTTAATATATTTATATAATAATCTTCTTCTAAATAGTTTTCAGGGTGTTTAGAAGTAATTCCTTCCATATAAGGTTTTATATCAATTATTAATTCATCTATTATTTTATCAGCTTCTGATAAAAATTTATCAGCAATATCTTTGAATTTATTTTCAATATTTAAATAAAAATTAGTTAAATCTTGTTTTGTTTTTGTTTTAAAATTTTGTTTTAAAGAAAATTTAATAAAATCATTAGTGAATTGTAATAAAGTTTCAAAATCTGTATTATTCACTATATTATTTGAATCAAAATTTTTAATCATTTCATAGGATTTATACATATAAGTATTTTCAAACTCTTTTTTTAATAATTGTTTATCATAAATTTTTAAATATTTTAATTTATCATAAATCATTCTTGAACGAACATCTACTTCATGTTGAAAAGCTAAATAATTTAATTGTAAAAAATCTATAATCCATTTATTTTTTTCTTTATTTAAAGAATAGAATTTGAGTAATCCATTATTATGTCCTACTTTATCAAAGGAATCTTGGTTTATATTATTATATAAATCATAAATATGTTTTAGTTCATGTAGAATAATATTAAACATTTTTTCATAATCAATATCTAATGTAGTTATTTTAACATTAAGGTTAAATTTTTTGAAATTATTATTCTTCATTTCATCATAATTAACAAAAGCACTATAATCATTGTTTATAGATTTTGTATAAAAAATATTAATATAAAAGCTAATTTGAAATGGATCAAAATAATTATTATTAGAGAAGTTAAAGTTAAAGAAGAAAGTATTTTTATCTTCTTTAATATTTTTAATATTATTTCTGATATGATTCATATTTTTTAATAAAGGAAATTCATAAATAGTTATTTCATTTAAGTAATGAAACATATCATATTTTGATAGATTTTTCATAATCTATATATTATTTTTTAATATTATTGTTAATTTATAATATATAGAGTATGATAATAAATGAAAAATTAGGAACTCCTGATATAATAACTAATGTTATTGAAAGTAATCAAAGTGTTATTTATAGTTGTATAAATAACAAAAAATCTTCTATATTATTAGATATTAATGAGAGTATTAATATTAGAAATAAACAAATAAATTTTATTATACCAAATTTACAAATCAACTTTAATTATAGTTCTAAAAATTATTATGGTAATTTATTATTTGATAATTTAATTACTTCAAATTATCAAAAATGTGTCATTAATTTAAACATACCTAATAATTTTATTTTTATACTTGTATTAAAGACATTATCTCATGAGTTAGTTCATTTATATGAACTATATCAGTTAAAAAATAAATTTAACAAATCATATTGGAATAGAACATTAGCTTTACAAAATTTCAATTATGAAGATATAGGATTTTTTAAAGATCTTTTTTATTTATCATTTCCTCATGAAATTAGAGCAAATATAGGTAGTATAAAAATATTATTATGTAATGTTAATAAAGATAAAAATACATTACTTAAAATATTAAAAGGTAGTGTTGAATGGCAAAATTCTAAAAATCTAAAAGAATTTAATCCAAAAAAGTTTTTACAATTTTTAAAAATAAATTCTAATATAGAAGATATTATATTTGGATTTAATTATTTTAATCATTTATTAAAAATAAAAACTAAGATTACTAATGAAATTGAATTATTAGAGTATTTAGAAAAAGTTAAAAAATATTTTCTTAAAAAGGGTACTGAATTAGAAAGAAAATTATTAAGTAAAGTAAGTGAAAGATTAAATGAAAAATTAGAATATATAACTACATATTTTAATTATGAAAATAATTATGAAAGTTATTTAAATAGTGAAAGATATAAACATTATAGTAGAGAATGTAAAATTAATAAAATATTAGAAGAAGAGTATTTAGAATATTTAAAATACTTTTAGTTAATTTATTTAAAGAAGTCTTTTTTGGAATGGGTTTTATAATCTTCGTTTAATAATTTTGCTATATTTATAAATTCTGGATATGTGAATGTTTCAGTTCTCCAAAATGCTACACAATAATATTCTACTAAAAATATTTCAATACAATTTTCATAAAATGTTATTTTAATTATATCATATTTCTTTTTTGTATATCTTATAAAGTCGTCTAATGGAATTCCTAATAGTTGTTCGGCTTCGTATTTAGTAAATGGTTTTTTTGTTTTTGGAAATAAGTTATCTTCGTGGATTGATAAGGGTTTCATAATTTTATATATTAGGGAAAAAATAACCCCTTATAGGGGTTATTTTTGTTTATTTTCTAATTAAATATTAGATTAGGATCTAACCAATAATTTTCAATATCACTTTTTGTTATTATAAGATTTTGACTACAAATAGTTTTTTCTTTATCATAGTTTTTATTTAAACTATTTCCAATATGTATTTCATCGTTTGAAATATGAATACTAATTCCTAAATTATTATATACTTCTTCTATATAATTTTTACCATTTTGTAATGCTTTTTTAATTTCTTCTTTCATATTATTTCTTCTTTCATATTATTTCTTCTTTATTCTTTTAATAAATAACATATCATTATCTTTATTTAATTTATCCCATAAAAATAATAAATAGTTAATTTTTTTAATATCAAAATATGATATTAATTCATTAATTTGTTGTTTTGAAAGATCACAATCACAGGATTTTTTAATTTCTTGTATTTTGTCTTTTCTAAGTAAAATATTATTTAATTCTTTTGGAATTATGATTTTCCCAATCTCCTTACAAGAATTTTTTTCATATATATGAACATGCGGAGGACCATGTTCATTCCTTCCTGTATTTGTACCACCTCCTTTCATATCTAAATAAAAGTTATTAAACTCATTATTATTACTTACTCTCTGATAATCATCATAAAACCTTATTTTACCTTTATCTGTATCAATAATTTTATCAGTAGATATACTAACTCCTTTAATGCCTTTTTCAAATAGTTTATTATATTCTGTAATAATAAACCAAGTTCCATTAGGAAGATCATGAAATTTTTTTGGAATCATATTTAAATTTTTAAAATCTTTTATGAAAGAATCTATTATTTTTATGTTTAAACAAACATCGGTATGTTCTAAATTAAGAAAATTTTTATTAAAATTTATTGAATTATATTTTTCCAATATTTCTTCAACAGAAAATGTAATATAAAATTCTCCTAAAGATGGTGAAAACCTTTTTATTTTTAAATTAGGTATCATTAAAGGATAAATTATTTTATCTTTAATTAAAATCTTTTTATATATCATAATTTTCAATAAAATTTATTTCTTGTTCTGCTAGAGAAAAATATTCGTATATATATTTATCATCTATATTATTAATCAATTGAATTGAAGGTATATTCTCTATTGTAAATTTATCTCTTGCCCCAAATACATTCATTACCTTTATATAAAATAAAATTAATTTAGAATTTAAGTATGTTTCTAACAATTTTCCTTCTTGACTAGAAGAAACTTCAACTCCATAATTTATGTGGGTAAAACCTAATGTTTCACTATAAAACGGGTTCCATTTACCTGTTTTATTAATGATTACTTTCTTAGTAAACTGATTAGGGTGTTCTAATATAGAAAAGTAATTCTCAGTATTAGTATGAAACAATTCATATTTAAAATTATCTTCTTTAATCAAAGAAACATTTTCTTCTGTATCTGACCTAAATGGTTTTCCTATACTTAGTAAGTTAATTTTTTTATTAGATAACATTTTTTTAACTATATTTGTTGTAGTAGGATTGAAATCACTAGGAATAAAACTCATACCTTTGATATTTAAAAATGATATATCATTTGATACTACTTTTGTTAAAAAATTAATATCATTTTTTTCATTTTTAATTAAATATGCTGTAAAAGTAGATCCTACATTTTTAAAATATTTTTTACAATCTAAATTTAGAACTATTAATTTAGATTCTGTAAAAAATGATGTTATTTTAGAATTAGGAGTAATCCATGAGTTAGGAGTAACCATATTTAAATAACCACTATTATTTAGTATAGAAAAAGATTTTTCAATAAACTTAACCCATAAAGGATGTGCTCTATTTTTATTTTTACCATCTTGATATGGTGGGTTGCCAGTAATAATATCAAATTTATCAACACCCCAGACATTTTTCATATGATTATCAAAACCTTGATCTAAAAACGATCCTGTATATATATTAGGTTGAAATTCATCTTTTGGATCTATAGTAAATAACCATAGAAACATATTTTTAGGTTGTAATTCACAAGTATAAATCATATTTTCTATGATATGTTTGTACCTTAAATCTTCATCAGGTTGCCATTCGGTCAAACCTATCATTAGTTTATAAATAATAAAAGCAGGAAATGGTCCGCAACCATTACTTGGGTCTAAAATCTTTAGATTAGGGTTAGACCATGTTTCTTCAGGAAGTGTTGTTATCATTTCTTTAACCAATTCCAAAGGGGTCATAACTTCTCCAAATAGTTTAGTTTCTGTCTCTCCTACTTTAACATATTCTCTTAATTCTCTAATAACATCTTTAATATAAGAAAACTTTGATTCTTTCTTCTTAATTATGTTAATGATATTAACATAGACAGAGTTTTGTTCAGAAAGGAACTTTAATATTTTAAGTCTTTTCTTAGCCCTATTCAAGGGATTTAATACATCCGCTTTAAATTCTAAAGAAGCTTTTTTATGCTCTTCTGTTCCAAAAGTTAAAGTATGTAAAACATCTTTATCATCACGATATTTAATATCCTTACTTAGTATTTCATCAATCATTAAATTATCTATAACATCTTCAAATATATTTTTATCATTATGAATTTTAAAAGTTTCATAATGGACCATAGAGTATGTTAATCCTAAACTTGATATATCGCTTGTCATTGCTAAATCAACTTTAGCCAATTTAGTCTTTTTTTCTTTTTTCGGTTCTAAACTATTTAGATCACCACCAATTTCATCAAACATTTTTAATAAAGTATCTTTTGTGTTCCTCATTAACTTACTTAAAGTCATTGAAGAATATTTTTCATTTGCTAGTAAAGCGTTGCTAATAATTTCTTTTGTGATTGCCATATCTTTTTTTTTATTTATACAAATATAAGGAAAAAAAATGACATAACAAAAAATTATTGTTATGTCATTATATATAAATTAATTAATTAAGTTTAATAAATTTCTAAGTTGTTATAATATATACGTTCATTAAATTTTAAAATACCTTTTTTCTTTACATATATACAATATATAGTTCCATAAGCATTTGATTCTAATTCATATAAATCATGTATAATTACTCCTAATTCTCCTATTTTACTTTGCCAAAATCTTTCATTTATTTGAACACAAGCGTGTGTAGGTATATTATCTTTTATATAAAGTCCTACTTTTAGTATATTTTTATCGTATCTATCATCTATATATTTTAGTTTAATAAATCCATGATATTTATAAAATTCATCAAATGCTTCTATAGAAAGTTCTCTTTTTACTGGCCAATAAAATTTTTGTTCATCTTTATGAGGTCATGAACTTATATTTTTAATATTTAAAGTATGTGAAATGCAATTATAATTATCCGTTTCACTATTATTTATTAAATGGTAATCATTTAATAATGGAAATAATTTTTTATAAAAACTTTTATCTTCCATACTCTGATTTATTTTTTAACCACCATTCATAAATATTTTTTTTGATGTTTTCCGTAGTTAATGTATTATTAGTATTATCATAGGTAATTTTTATTAAGTCATATATTAATAATAAATAACCAAAAGAGCTTCTTTCTTTTTTGAATAATCTATATATAATATAAGGAATATATTTTTCATTCAAAAAATTTTTAAATGATTCAGAATTGCTTATTGTATGAGTACATGATAAATGGGAAGTTTCATAAAATAAATCATCCGCCAATTTATCTAAATAAGTTATTTCTTGTTCAGTGTAATAATTTCTTAAGTTATCTAATTGATTATAATTTATAAATTCATTTATTTTTTTCATAAAATTATATATTATAAAATCCATAACTTAAAAAGTTATGGATTTAAAAAAATAATAAATTGATTTTTCATCTTTAACGAAATTTTTAAAAGGTTTTTTATTATTTAATATTTCAAAATAATATAAATCAAAAATATCTTCAAATTCTTTTCTTGTATTTATAGAATTTGTTTTTATAAACAAATTAATTTTTTCTAAAATATCATCAATAATTACTATTTGCTCTTCATTTAAATTTAAATTATACATTTTTTTATAAAAACTTAAATCTTTTTTAGGAAAAATGAATTTTTCATCAAAAAAAATAATATTTTTAATTATTTCTAATTCAGTTTCATTAAACATTTACTAATTAACTATTTTTTCTTTTCATATAAAACTCAGGATAACCATAAATAGCTCCTTGAATTGCATTCAAATGATGAATAGCATCTACACTAGCACCCATTTTTGAATGCCACCAATCCTTATTGTATTGTTTTGCTGCATGTGTAACAATACCATCTTTTATATAAATTACTATTTTTTCATATCCTATCTCAATACTAGAATCGTCTGCATCAATAAACCCATAATAATTATACATTCTTTTATAATTATTTATATTTGGTATTTTTGATATATTAGGAGGCCAATATATCCCTCTAAGATTTTCATGTCCTACAGACATATAATCTATACCTAAAGACCATGCTATACAATTATAATCATCACTAACAGGACTTTTAGGTATAAAATTTATATAAATGTTTATGTTAGGGTAATGACTTATATTAAACATAATTCTCTTCAAACCATTTTTTCCAATAGGTTTTATAAGTTTTCCTATTATAGTTATCTTTTGGTATAGGCCAAACCCCTGTTATTTGAGTAAGAGCCTCATACCAAGATATACCAGTATCACTAAACATATCTTCTATTAGAAGTGGGACTACATCATTTCCTATGTTAATAATAGATTTATAACAATCATTCGTATATTTTTCTTCATTCGGAAGAAATGAATAATTATTTAACCACTCTTTTTTTAAAAAGAGAAATTTGTTTTTAATTTCTTCTTTTTTAAGATTTAAAACAAATTCTTCAAACTTTTTTTCAATCATAATCATATATAATTTTATTAATTATATATTAAAAAGTTTAATCAAATAATCCATCAGTTGATTCGTCAACATATTTTAATACTACATTAAACCCGTCCTTAGATACATTTTCAACTTCTTCTACCTCTTTTTCATTAGCATAGATAACTTCAATATCATCAATTACATGTTTAATACCATCTATCAAATCTTTTGCTTTTCTTTTTTCAGGCGTGTTAAGTAATGGTAACTCCAATTCAGAAACTCCAATTGGCATATCATCACCCAAAGATATAGACCATTCAAATTCATAATCCATTGTCTTTGACATCTTTTTAATCTTATTTGCTATATTAGTAGCATTTGCAGCAGTAGAAGAATCCCAATAAGGGATTATAACAGCACAATAAGGTTTTACCCACTTACTTTTATCTTCAATTGATAATTCATTATTAAATAATTTATTTCTATCAATAGAATGAAGTCTCATTGCTCTACCTAAGTTTTGTAAAATCTCTTTATCGCTAGGTAATTTTTCTAGTAGAAATAAAACACCAGTGAAACCATTTACATTTATACCTTCAGTCATAGTCATTACATGAAGAATTATCATTGGAGTATCATCTCCATATGCTCTTAAAGCATCTAAATACTCATTTCTTTTGTAATAAACTTTATCATTTATTACGTGTCTATCATTAGATCCACCTTCACCGACAGAAGCACCAGCTGCAATAACTACACCAGGTAATATGCTTTTCAAGATTGACGTTACCTCCCACATTTCAGCGACACCCGAACACTTAACTAACATTTTTGCTTTTAAAGCACCTTTAATGCAAGATTTTTCTTGTATATATTTATCATGTGCTATAAATGAATTTTTAGCAAATTTAGCTTTGTCCATAATAGTTATTTGACCAGAGATAGGGTCAATAGGTGATGCTAAATGCACAATTGGAGTTGTTATATATGCTTTTTTAATACAATCACCATACTTCCATCCTTCACGAATACCGAAGATTTCTTCGTTATTCATTAAAAATGTTGATAATGGAGAACCTTCTCTTTCTAATAAATCTTTTGGGGTTGCTGTAAAAAATACACTTTTCTTTACAGAAAGACTTAAATAATCATCTTTAAATTTAGATTGTTCAGAACCTGATGCCAACATATGGGCTTCATCACAATAGATTTTATCTATGTCAATCTTTTTTAAAGATCCTAATGATTGATAGGTTGAAACAATTATTACTTTTTTCCCTTCTTTTCTAAATTGTTCAGTCCATTCTTGGACATCTTTCATTCTAGTAGTTTGTTTAATTAATCTACTTATTGTAGTTCTTTTAGCTTTTAAGTAAGGAAACCACTGATAGTATGTTTTATTATCAGAACCATCGGTATTTACTTTTTTTAAAGTAATATGGTCACTACCTACCATAATGAAACCTATCTCCCCTGCATATGGTGTTAATATATCAAATATATCTTGAGAATGTTGATCGTTCAACATTAATCTATGAGTAGCAATTGCTATAACATCAGCTTTGTTTTTTTCAATATTAAATAATATATCAAAAAACATCATATAACCTTTACCAGTACCTGTTGGTATGCAGATATTAATCTTATCATGTTTATCAATTTTAGATACCAAATCTTTTTGGTCTATATTTAATTTTTTGAATCTGTTATCTACATACAAATTAGTATCAAATACAGGCATTGGATGTTCAGGTATAAAAGTCATTTTTAATCTATTTATAATGTTGTTAAAAAATTGTAAATTCATACTTAATTATTTTTTGTTTCTTTTATATAGAAAAATAATTAATTAAGTTTTTATTATGTTGTTATCTTATTTTTTGATATATCAAATATACGAAAATATTTTCAAAGTAAAAAATCGCTATAAACTATTTTCAATTAGTTCAGAAAAATTATTCCAAAAACTAGCATTATTATCAATAGTTCCTTTAATAATCTTACCATTAATAACTCTTAACTTATTAAAGTAAGTTTCCTTTGTACTGTAATGTACTCCTTCACAATTTGTAAATATTACAAAATTTTTAGAATTAAATTCTACATTAAATGGTGGGTGAATTGATAACCATCCAAAATAACTTATATCATCTCTCCTTAATTCGTAAGTTGAGTTAGTTCTAAACTTTATTTGAACAGTAAGTGGTTTTCCATCTACCCCTAAACCATAACCATCAATACCATTATCATCATAGGATGCAATTGGTTTGTAACCACTAACACAAATAGTAGGATAACTACCCATTAGATGGAAAAAACCTTCGGCAAAGATTTCAAATAAGTCGCCTTTAAATTTATTTTCAGCAATTGATTTAACTTGTGTTTCTGACATTAAATCAAAATCAGAGTGAAACCTTTTGATACTATCTAGGTAGTCAAATTGTTGATATTCTTTTGACATACTTGTAATTAATTTAATTAATTCATTATATGTTCTGACTTTATAGAATTGATTTAAAAAATCAGGATTAATAATTGATATGTTGTCAAATGCTTCGTGTCTAATAATCATATTTCCTATCATTTTGATATATCAAATATAAGAAAAATTTTTCATAATTTCAAAAAATGTTTTTTCTATAACAGATGTATTTCTTAAAAATTTTTTAACCCTATATATAGGATACCCGCGCGTACACGGCCTCCGCTATTCATACCTACACGAATTTTTTGATGATTTGAAAAATTTAAATACATATTCTTACTTATTTAAATATGAATTTTTAAACAAAATTGAAAATAATATATATTATATGAAAATATGTAATTTTACACAATTTTTATTAGAAGGTAAATTCTTAAATAGTTTGTATCATTTTACCGATTCTTATGCTTTAAAACCAATATTAGAATCTAATAGATTAAATATTAGTAATTTATATGATGTGAAATTTAAAGATGATTTTAAGAAAGTTTTATCAATGACAAGAAATAAAAATTTAAAAGATCCAATGAGGAGTTCTCCTATAAGGATTGAATTAGATTTGTATTCTATAAAATATAATAATAAAGTTATACCTTTTGATTTTTTTACACATAAAAATAAAGATACTAAATTAAAAGGGGATTTATTTAGAAAAGAACCATTTGAATATGAAGAAATTCTACCAAAATCTATTATTAATTTAAATAAATGTTTAATAAGTATTAATTTTGAAGATTTATATGATCTAAATCATATAAGAAATATTTTAAAAAATTACTTAATTAAATATAATAGTAATTGTATTATTACATATAATGATAAAATCATAAAAATATAAAATATTTATGAATGAAGATTTTTTAATAAATTTAAATACGGAAAAAGGAAAAGATTATTATCAAAGTAAAGAGTATATAATAGATTATGTTGATTATATGATTGATGTAATCTCAAATACAAATCATGAATTAAAAGAAATGTATATTGATGTTCTAAAATCATGTAAAAATCTAGAACATGATATAATCGTTAAAAAAATTAGACCAATAGAAGTTATTTTTCATGATTATGATTTAGTAACTTATGGAAAATATAAAAGAGCTAAAGTAATTAATCGTGAATTAATGGTTGATTATATTAATTATTTGATAAAGATAGTAAATGATAAAAATAATATTTTAGATGAGTCTATATTAGAAGCTTTATATCTTTATAAAAAATATAAACATTTTGAAACAATTCAAGAAAAATTAAAATCAATTGAAAACTATTTAAACACTAATTTGGATGAATATTTAAAACCAAAAAAGTTTAAATAATGAACCATTCATATTTTTTAATATTTTTAACCCTATATATAGGATACCCGCGCGTACACGGCCTCCACTATTCATACCTACACGAATTTTTTGATGATTTGAAAAATTTAAATCCATATTCTTACTTATTTAAATATGAATTTTTAAACAAAATTAAAAATAATATATATTATATGAAAATATTTATTTAATGAAGAAAAAAGAAATATACAAAGGTGAATTAGAAAGAGAAAAGGAATATTATAAATATTTATCTGAAACTCTAAGTGAAGAAGAAATTATAGAATTAAATAATAAGGGATTAACTTATATTAAAAAATTTCAAAGATTTAACGATCAAAAAGATAAAGAGTATAATTACTTATTAAGTGATATAAGAAACTATGATTTTAATAAATTTAGAATATATCATAATCCTTATCAAACAATTATTTATCCTGATAAAGACTTTTTAAGTCTAATAGATGAATTAAATAACCATTTATTAAATAAAATAAATATTAATCAAATTGACATTTCAATAAGAAAAGATTATTATAATTTAATAGATTTTGAAAATGGAATACCTCTACCACTACAAGGATTAGGAATTGCTTATAAAATTTATATTTTGGTAATCCATTATTTTGGTTGGATTAGTTCTGATATAAATTCTTCTGATTCAGCTAAAAATCTATGGTTTAGCTTAGTAAAAAATAATGATGTATATTGCATAACATCTAATTTTTTTAGTTACTTAATAAGTAAAAAATTATCCAATATTATTTTGAAAAATATATTAGATAGTATAATACAAAGAAAAGATACAAAAATAGAAATTAAAGATATAATATTTGACAATGATATTAAAGAAAAAATAGTAGAAATATATGGAAGCATGGAGCTTTATACACAAAGAAACTAAAAAAATAATTAGAGTTTCTAAATCATCTGTTGGTGACATAGAATTTGGCTGTGAATTTTATTTTAGTGAATCTAAATGGGATCCAATATGGATGACAGAATTTTATGAAGATATTGAATTCTTATTAAGGAATAAGAATATTCATCCTGAATATTCCGTTAATTATAGAAAGCCTGATAAATCAATTATAAATTTAGATAATTATGATGTAGTTAAATTAGACATAACTTTAAATACTATATGAACGAAGATTTTTTAATAAATTTAAATACTGAAATTGGAAAAGATTATTACCAATGTAAAGAATATATAATAGATTATGTTAATTATATGATTGATATAATCTCAAATACGAACCATGACCTAAAAGAAACGTATTTAGATGTCCTAAAATCAGTTAAGAATTTAGAACACGATATAATCATTAAAAAAATTAGACCAATAGAAGTCATTTTTACTGATTTTGATATAAAAAGTTATATAAGCTATAGAAAGAATAAAGTAATTAATAGGCATATAATAGTTAAATATATTGATTATTTAATAAAAATAGTAAATGATAAAAATGATATTTTAGATGAACCTATATTAGAAGCTTTAAATCTTTACAAAAAATATAAACATTTTGAAACAATTCAAGAAAAATTGAAACCAATTGAAAACTATTTAAACACTAATTTGGATGAATATTTAAAACCAAAAAAGTTTAAACAAAACACAAATTAATTATGAATATAATATATGATTTTAATACATATTTACTTAATGAAACTCTGAAAACTTATGATATAAATCTTACAGCTGATAAGGCTAGAAATGAGATAAATTTACAAAGAATTAATGCGGATGTTAATATTAATGATAATAAAATTAATATTAAAATAAATGATATTATGTATAATCATGCATTTGGTTTATGTTTAGATGTTATTAATATAATGATGATAAATTGGTTTGGTTGGTTTCCTTCAAAAATGGTAATGGTTAATTGGATGGATATGATTAATACTAAAATGTATGATGAGGAATTTTTATTAAATATTTATAAAAATTTAAAAAGTGTTGAAATAACTTATGAGGCTAAATATGATTTAGAAGAAAATATACCAAATAAATTATACCATTTATCAATACAACAATTTGAAACTAAAATTTCAAAGAATGGATTAATCCCAAAAGCAGGTAATAAACTAACAAAACATTTTGAAAGAATATATGTCTGTAAAAACATAGATGATTGTAAAAAATTAATACCAAGAATGAAATTAAGTTTCAATGAAAAAAAATTTAATAATAAAAAATTGAAATTAAATGATAAATGGGTTATTTATGAAATAAATACAAACTTATCAAATAAACCAAATGATTTTAAATTAAAATTATTTAAAGATCCAAACTATCCTTTTGGCTATTATATTATAGATAATATCCCGCCACAAAATATGAAAATAATAAGTAGAGAACCCTAATTTTTTAAAATTGCGTTAATTTTATTCTCACGACTTTTAGATAAAACCAAGTCCCTAAAATTAGGTATCCCTATATCTACCCCATTTACTACTAATTCCAATAGAGCATCTATATTGTAGAAATTATAGTCTAAATGAAAATAATTGCTAGTCATTTCTCCATCTACAACAAAGTACATTTCTACAAAATCAATAAAAAAACTAATACTCCCATTATAATCAGGTATTTTTTTCAATCTAATATCAAATAAATTAAGATGGAAGTTCTTCACTATATCAGCTCCTAGTTTACTTTCATTAAAAAAAATGGAGCTACTGCTCCATTTCTTAACCAATTTATTATATACTTCCATAAAAATAATTTATTATAGATTTCCAATCAGGAAACTTATCTGTACCAATTTGTATTAACTCACCTTCAAACTCTAATTGACCTTTACCAACAGAATCATCTATCAAATAATCACCTTTTAATAAAGATTTATCATAAGCTAGTATAAGTTTCTTACACCACTCTAATCCAAAGTATTTTTCAATCCAAAGTCTTTTTTCTGTGTAAGAAAGTGGATTCATATAAGATGGTGCTGTTAAGAAGTGTACATCATAAGTTTTGCTTAAAAGCAAAACTCCTTCAATAGCACCTTCAATTGGTTCGAGGTTTAAGAAGAAATTGGGTAAAGATTGTGGGTATTCTATACCTGTAGTTTGTTTAGCTAAATTATGGGCTTGTTGATATTTTGCTAATGTATCATCCATGTCAATATATACTCTTTTTAGATACATATTTAATAATTTATTTGTTTTAAAATTTTTGTTTTTGATAATTTATTACCTATCCTAATCTTTTGATAATTTTGTATATCAAGAGACCTACGCCATCTAAATTTTGCGTAGTTTTTGTAAAGTAATTTCCAATTTAAATCATTTAAATTTTGAGCATCATTCAATATTGGCTTACCAATAATTGACTCCAAAGTGTCAATATCTTTAAGATAAATTTTTGGGTAGAAACTACCTTTTTTGTATTTTGATGATCCACGTCTACCAATCTCTATTGAGGCAGCGATAGGATCAAATTCTTCATGTTGTATATTCCCTATAAAACTTGTATATATAGGATTAACTTCAATCAAGTTCATGTTAGATAAACATATCTCTTTACGAATCTTTCTTAAAATTAAATCTTTATTCCATACGTTATTTATTTTTCTGTTATTAACTTTTTTACCATCAATATCTGTAAAATTAAGTTCTTCCATAACAAAGTTATAAACACCATAATGTCTTAATTTCTCAATTAATCTTGATAATGAGTAAAGTATTTCTGCTTTACGTTTGTTAGTTTGTTTAATATTTAATTCATGATTTGTTGATAATTTCAAATTTAAGTTATTTTTTGAATAATCTATATAGAATTTTTCTAAAAATATTTGCTTATCATTTTTTGAATCAAATATAGAAACACCTATACCATCAGGGTTCATATCAATAGAGCAATATCTATTTTTAATCTTTTTAATTGATAATTCTTGTTCTAATAATCTATATTGATAGGAGTACATATCTTTTATAACTTGTTTATCAGTTATTAACTTATCTTTAATCTCTTTTTGTAGATTAGCCTTTATTTCTTTTAATTTTTGATTAATTCCTAAATAAGAATTTAGATCAAATGTTAAGCAAACATAATCTTTACTTAAATCAATTGATATAGAAATTTCTTTATTATCAATAAGATATTGAAGTTTATTAAAATCTATTCTTTTATTTTTGTATTTATGAAGTTCTATTACACATTTTAAACCAAAATTAGGTTTATAAATTAATTGATTATTATGTAAATCAAAATTAATAAATCTATTTCCTTTTTGATTTGCTTCACCTATTATATAAATATTTCTTTTACGACTTTCTTTCCATTCTTTTATTTTCTTAGAATCTCTAATACCTTTATTAGCGTCTTTAGTTATAGATTGTAGTAAGAATCTTTTACCAAAAACTTCATTATTTTTAATTGATTTTTTAAGAAACTCTATCTTTTGAATCCATTTAAATATATTCTTTGAATTATTGGACTCTTTAATAGATTTATATAATTCTTCAATCCTATTCAATTTTTTCTTATTATTAACAATTTCAATATCTTTTTTAACTTTAATTTGACTTATTATTGAGCGAAGTTCAATTTCATTTATATTAAATTTCTCTTTAACTTCATTTAAGAAATCTTTATCTTCTACTTGTTCAAAACATTTATAAAGATAATTATAACAGCCAGTATACATAAAGATCTTATCATCTATCAGTTTTTCATTTGATAAACTTTTAATCTTTATTTTTAAAGTTATTATATTTGATTCATTAAAATTCATAATCTATATATTAAATATAATATTATTTCTTTTCATATTTATTTATAAAGTAAATATATGAAATTATTTTGATTTATCCAAAAATAATTTTTTGAATTGGTCATTTCTTTTTAGTTTGTTAACGACTTTTTCATCAATTTCTGTGAAGATTTTATCTTTTAATTGTTTTTTTGACATGTTGTATATCTCATCAATATTTTTAGTTTTTAAGTAAGAATTAACTACGTCTCCGATTTGTGGTACAAATTTACTAAAATCAATATTACCATGTTGTAATGTATCATTATTGTTATATTTATCAGAAAACATAGTCATAATTGTTTTTCTAACCATAAATAATTTTGCTTCTGGTTTAATTGCTTCAAAAAAAGCAAATGGTATTAAATTTTTCATTTTTATTATTAATTTTTTTGTAATTCATCTAATTTCTCAGATAATAATTCATTATAATCTTTTTCATCAATAGAAGGTTCCCATCTTTCATCTATTGAAAAATTAGGTTTTTCTATTGTTTCATTTTGTATTAATTCATATAGAGCATCATCATAATTTGAGGTATTATCAATTGCTAAATCAATATCTCCTTGATCTAAATTTTTAGTTATTGAATAAAAATCTGCATTAATTTTTATTCCTTCATCATCTAATTGTATAACATTTCCATAAAATTCTAAACAATTTTTTAATTTATTATAATAATAAGTATAATAACTATTAGCTTCACAATCGTTAATAACATCTCTTAAAATAGAAATTAATTCATCATAATCTAATTCTTTAATTGAATCTTCTAAATCATCTTCTAAATCAATATTTTCTTCTTTAGCTTTTATTTTAAGTAATGCCCATATTTTATTTTTATTCTCTTCATTTAGATAATATTTTATACCCATTTTCCAATCTCCATCATATGAATTATAATCTAAATACATATCACCTGATAAAATATGTTCAAATATATCTATATGTTTTTTATTACCATTTTTATCTTTATAACTAGATACATTCCATCCTCCATTAACATATTTAGATATATCATCACAATCTATTTTAATTTCAAAGTAAGTATGAAGACTTTCTTCAGGAAGAATTTCAATTTTTACTAAAAGTAATTTAGATGAATAAGTATTAAATAATAAAGGTTTTTTCTCATATAAATATTTAATTTCTGAATTATTTAAATCAGATAAACTAAAATCATTTAATGCTCTATATTCAATATCTCCACCAACTTGTTTGACTTTATCAGTTAACAATAAATCTACTATATATTTGTGATATTTATCATCTGGTTTTTTATTTCCAGCATCTTTTAGTTGACATAATTTACCATCTGAATCTCCTATTGAAGCAGTTAATATACTTTTATTTAAAGTATATTTATCATTTAATTTAGTTGTTTTTCTTAAAGAAAATAAAGTATTTTTAGCACCTGTATTACCACAATGTCCCATTCTTTTAGATTCTTCTTCACTATAACTTACTTCCAAATTAGCCCAATAAAATCCTATACCTTTATCATCTCTATAATCTATTAATATAGGATTATTTTCTATATAATTAATATCACCCTCTCCAATTTGTAAGCTTTCATGCCATTGTACAGATTTTTTATATAGTTCATCTAATGATAAATCTTTATTTATGCCTAATGAACCATTTAACCCTACTTTAATCCAATCCATTATATAATTAATTTTATAACCATATAAAGTTTCTATACTAGAATTTGTATTAATAAAATATAAAACATCACTGTTTTTTAATCCTTCACTATATTTTAACCTTTCATTATTAATTATTTTATTTCCCATCCAAATACTTAGTGGACCACATTTTTCATCTAAAAATTTAGCATTTTTTTCAGAAAACCCTATTTTATTCATTAAAGAATCTATTTTGGAAGCTTCATTTATAAAATTAGTATAAGATTTATTATAATTATAATGATTCTCAAAAAGGTTATATGAAATAAGTTTATTCATAATTTATATATTAATTTTTATACTTGAAAATTTTTTTATATTTTTGGTTTTAAAAGTTAAAAAATGACAAGTAATGGATAAATTATTCTGTATTAGATCTACTAACTGTTTAAGATTGAAAAGAACTCGTGTATATAAAGGAACAATGTATTACTATGAAAAATATCAAATGAAAAAAAATGGTGAAGTATATGTTTGGGATAAAAATTGTTTGAAAAATCCTAAGTGGGGTTATTTAGGGATTTATCATATAAAAGATTTTATGACTGAAGAAGAATATTTTTTTTATAAAAAAAGAATGGATAAAATAAATAAGATATTAAATGGTTCTATTTGAGATAGTTAAATTATATTGTATTAAAGATTGTGTTACGGTATCTATAACATCAGATGAAAAAGCAATTTGTGGAGAAATATATTATGCTGATTATTATAGTGATGAAAATAGTTTTATTTCAATAAGAAAGGAGAATAAAGAATGGGTAGGGCTATTTTACAAAGATTGTTTTTTAACAGAAAGTCAGTATAGAGAATACATAATAGATAAAATATTGGGAAATGATTAAGATAATCAGTGTAAGCTACACATGGGATATAAAAAAGGGTGAGATTTTTGAAGTAGATAGAAAAGAGTGGTATAGTGATAGTTGGTTGATACATATTCGCAGTAAAGAAGGAGATTTTATCAAATATTACTTTGATACATTAGACGAATATAGAGAAAGAAGAATTGATAAAATATTAAATAATGACTAAATTAATATGTATAAAAACTTGTAAAGATATATTTGGGGATGATATTATCATTAATATTAACCAAGTGGTTTATGCACCTATTCCGATGTATGAATATACATATATAAGTATATATAGGGATGAAAGTGGATATGAATATATTAATGAGTTTTTTAGAGGTAATTTTATTACATTCAAAAGATGGAGAGAAATACAAATAGATAAAATATTAAAATAAAAAATATGGAATACGAAATTCACATCACCGTAGAAAACAATGACACCTTCATTAAGACTTGTGAAGAAATTGGAGTAAAACCAATCGTTATTGTAGTTGATGAAACAAACAAAGAGTCTAACCAAGTAATGACAAGCTCTAAACATAGCGGAACATCTTGGAGAGAAGTCATGAACAATTTATCTAAAAATCTTTTTGATAAAAATCAAAAGATACTTAGACAGAAAGTGGAAATCCTACCAAATGAACAAAAATCTGATTCTCATATATATTATGAGTCACATATAAGATTAAAATTAAAAAAAGGATACGATAGAACACCTTTACACCACATTTGTAAATATATGAAGTTTCATATATCAAGAAATCTTTTCAAGAAAAATGATGAATTTGATTGGTTAATGATTACATATAGACAATATAATACTAACCTAATTTCATTCAAATCAATTATTCATACAATGACAGGAACATTGGAAAATATGGGTATAGAATATGATAAAGTAGAAATTGAAGAGTGTGTATTTGATTCAAACGAAAAAATAGACGCAGAATGGTTAAAAGAGTAAAAGTAGTTTGTATCAAAACTTGTAAAATGATTAACGAAACTGCTTATGATTGGGAAGATATAGCGGAAGCATATAAAGGTAATATTTATTATATATCTAATATAGATTATGATAATACAGAACAATATATTTATATATCAGAATGGGATGAAGCTACTAAAAAGTTTTGGGAATTAGGTATTTTTGATGCAATTAATTTTACATCACCTTATAAATTAAGAGAGCAAATAATTAATAAAATATTAGAAAATGATTAAAGTATTTTGTGTAAGAACAGATAGTTCGTATTATAGATCCATAGATCCGTATGAACCAATCCCTTATGTTAATAAAAATAATTATTATTATGTAGATGTATCATCATTTACAGATAATATTGATATTATCCAAGTATATTACCTTGATGAAGGTGATTATAAGTATCTTGGGGTCTTTTATAAAAAATGTTTTATTTCTTTGGATAAAAGGAGAGAACAACGTATAAATAAAATATTAGAAAATGATTAAAGTAGTTTGTATTAAAAAATGTTCACCTTTTTTGGATGATGATGGTGAGGAATTAATTCAATATAAATCTTATTATATAACAGAAGAGGATTGGGATGATAAAACTAATTGGTCATTATGGGGTATATATGATGGGTTAGATGTTTTTGATTATATCGGTGCTTATGAACCTGAGAATTTTATCACCGTCCAAGAATGGAGAGAATTGGTAATTAACAAATTATTAGAGAATGATTAAACTTTTATGTATAGAAGATGCCAAAGATACTCTTAGTGAAGAGAATGAGAATTATCCTATGTTAATTCCTGATAAAGTTTATAAAGGAACTTATTACTATACATTAGATGATTTTTTAGATGTAAAAATATGGGTTCGTATTTATGAAAAAGAAGATGAATATTCATTTATAAACTATTTCTATAAAGAATATTTTATGTCTATCCATGAGTTAAGAGAAAGAGTAATTAATAAAATATTAGAAGAATGAAAGTAGTTTGTGTTAATGTGTCTGGAGCTATTGAACTTACATTAGGAAAATACTATAAAGTATTAGATGAAGATCAAGATGAAATTGGGAGAATAGAATATTACATAATATTAAATGATTCTGAACAAATGTCAAGCTATTACAAATCAAGATTTTTAAGTATAAATGAATGGAGAGAATTAAGAATTAATACCATACTTAATTCTTAATTAATTTTTTTAATTCAAAATTTTTTCGTATATTTGATTTATCAAAAAAGTAAAAATATGGCAAGCATAACAAAAACAGACATAGTTGGTGAATTGTTAAAAACAGAAAAGTGGAAAGATTACAAACAATCTACTTTAATGGGGAAAACTAAAGACGTACTTCTAAAATTATTAGAAGAATCCAAAGGAACTGTTGTAGTTTCTGAACCTAAGAATGTAGAAACGGCTCCTGCTGCCGCAGAGCCTAAGAAAAGAACTACTAAAAAAGTAACAGCCGCCGATAAAAGCGAAGAAATTGCTTATTTAGCTAAAATTGATTTCACAACAGTCGGAAATCGTGAAATGATAGGTGAACCAAAAACTTTTAAGTCAGGAACTATTACAATGACATACACAATGTGGAAAAATCCATTTTTTGTAGCAAGACCTGAAATGCCCGAAGCACCTAAAACAAGAGGTAGGGCAGCTAAATATAAATAATATGATAAAGATAGGACTTACAGGTGGTATCGGTAGCGGTAAAACTACAGTTTCTATAAAATTTAAGGAAAAAGGAATACCTGTATTAAACACAGATATATTAGCTAGAGAAATAATGGAATCAAACGAAACCATTATTTCATCTATGAAAAAAACATTTGGTGAAAAATCTTATATAGATAATAAGTTAAATCGGAAATATATAGCGAATATAGTATTTAATGATTCTAAACAATTAGAAATCTTGAATAGTATCACACATCCAATAGTTAGACAAGAAATAATCAAGTGGATAGATTCGCAAACTACTGATTTTTGTGTAGTAGAATCAGCCATTATGTTTAATTCCGATTTATATACTATATTTGATGAATTGATATGCGTGACCGCATACAAAGAAAATCGGATAGACCGTATAATTAAAAGAGATAATTGTACAAAAGAAGAAGCATTAGCAAGAATAAGTAAACAAATATCTCAAGAAGAGATGGTATCTAAATGTAGATTTATTATATTGAATAATTCAGAAGAACTTGAGTTTTTGAGTTTAGATAATCAAATTAGAAGGATATTAATAATATTAGAGTATGAGATTTCATCAAGTAATTCACAAAATTAGACACCCACAAGATAGTTTTAGAAAAATTATCAATCCATTTGGTAATGTTGAATGGTTTCATACTTTTGAATGTAATTTTTCATTATATGAAATAAACAATTTACTAATTTGTCCTTCCGACAGGTTTTCTTTAATAACAATAAATCATAGTGATAAAAATTTCATGGGTAGTATTGGTTGGTGTCCGATATACTGGTATTTTGATATTAATCCTGATAAATTAACTTATGGTCATACTTTATACTGTGAAGAAGCATTAGAAGAACATGATAAAGATTCTTATGCAGGATTAGTTGCTTTTTTAAGAGGTCTAAAAATAGATTCTATATTAGATGGATTGTTTATTGAAAGTCAGGAATTGTAAGTAATTATGTATATTTATTTATATTATATATATCATGATCTTGCATGAATCTGAATTTTTCTTGTACAGATATACGAGTATTAATAATAAAATAAAAACAAATGATAGCATTTAAGACACAAGGGGTTTTAGATTTTTTCCCCGAAAACAAAACAAAAAAACACTTTAAGCAGGAGGAAGTTCTTGCAAAGAAGGTTTGTTTAATTACTACTAATTGTGATTTACACTCTTATTACAGATGGTTTCTTAAAACAAGATTTAATTTATTCTTAAATCCTCCATTAAGAGGAACTCACGTTACTATAATTAATGATATTATACGCAATAATGATTTATACAAATCAGTTGCTAACAAGTATCAAGGTAATAAAATTGATTTTTATTACGAGATTGAACCACGTTCAAATAGTGAGCACTGGTGGTTGAGAGCTTTCTGCCCTCAAGCAGAAAGCATTCGTGAGGAGGTTGGTATATCAAGAATACCTTACTTTACATTTCACTTGACATTAGGTGTAGTGAATGAGAAAAATGTTGAACACAGTAAATATATACTAGATTGTTGTAAACGGTTTCACTTGATTAGTAATACTCCGAGAAAGGAATTAGAAGACCACATTATTTTAACATAAATTTTTTTAATTGAAATAATTTTCGTGTATTTGATTTATCAAAATAATAAAAATGGAAGAACGTAAACTCTCAAATAGAACTAAAAAAGAAGTTATTGTTAATAAGTTATTAACTTATAATGAACATAAAGAAAAAACATACAAATCCTTACATATTAAAACCAAACAATATCTAATGAGTTTGTTAACTCAACAAGATTATGATGAACTAAAATTATTAGATGTATTTGTGCCTAAAAAAGGCACAGGTGCTAAACAAGCACATGGATTTCTTTATGAAGATAAAATCATTAATGAAAATGATTTTATAAAATCTAAAGATTATACAGATAAATGGGATACTACCGAAAAAGTTTCTATTAAAAATATAAAATATGGTACAGATGTATGTTTAGGTGATTTTTTTCGCCAAAGTCAAACTTGTCATGATTTTGTTATTTATATTGGATTTTGGAAAGGAAAAAAATCCAATATAGTAGAAGAACACAAAATTTTAGTAAAAAAAGAAAATTGGAGTAGATATTTTGGTAATCATATAGATGAGATTTCTTTAAAAAAAGAAATGGATGGTATATCTAACTCATATGATGATGATGCTAAGTGGCATACTTTTATGAATAAATTTAAAAAATCATATGGAGATGCTATAGTTAAATTAAGATTTAAAAGAGATCATGTAGACCAAAAAAGAGTTCAATGTGCTATTAATTTTACTGATTTTAAGAACATCCTTATAAAGGAAAATGTTTTATTATAAAATCAACATTTTCTTTTATTTATTATATAAAAATATGGCAAAAAATAGAAAAAATATAAACGACAAATTCTATACCAAAGAATTTCTAGCAATAGAATTAATAGAAAAATTAAATTTGAATGAATATTCATTGGTAATAGAACCAAGTGCAGGTAGTGGTTCTTTTTATAAAAATATTAACCACCCTAATTTAATAGGATTAGATATTGAACCTGAATGTAATGGTATTTTAAAACAAAATTGGTTTGATTTTAAAATAGAAAAAACAGGAAAAATCCTAGTAATAGGAAATCCACCTTTTGGGAATCAAAGTTCAATTGCATTTGCTTTTTTTAAAAAAGCGGCAGAAATAAAAGCAGATACAATCGCCTTTATTTTACCTAAATCCTTTAAGAAAGATTCATTTAGAAATAGGATTCCTTTAGAATATGAATTAAAATATGAATTGGATTTAGAACCAAACTCATTTACTTTATTAAATACTGAATATGATGTTCCTTGTGTTTTCCAAATTTGGGAATTACAAAGTAAATTAAGAGTAATAGAGGTTTTACCAAAATCTTCAAAAAATTTTAAATTTGTAAAAAAACAAGACTCACCTGATTTCTCAATGAGAAGGGTTGGTGTAAACGCCGGAAAAATTTATAATGAGATTGAAGATAAATCAGAACAATCCCACTACTTTTTAAAAGCTAGTAAAGAGATTCAAGAATTATTTGAATCCATAAAATGGGATCATAATAATACAGTCGGACCTAGAAGTATAAGTAAAACTGAGATAGTATCTATTATAGATGAATTGATTTCAAAAAAATTGTAATTTTATGAAATTTTTTATTTAATTTTGATAAAAATAACAAAAAATGAGTTATACAATGATGGGAAATTAACGCCTTTGGAGAGCAGTCATAAGACACTCAGTGAATTAGGAAATAAAAACAAATATGTTTTTAACACATTATTATCTTAGTGATTAATAATTTTTTAACCTAATAATGCTTCTAATTCTTTAGAACTATTTTTAAGTAAAGCAACTAAACCAAAATGCTTTTTTGGTAAAGCTAATAATTCTTCATAAGTCATCCACTTAAATCTTTCAGTTTCCCAATTTAAGACAGGTTCAAACTCATAATCAACTAAACCAAAGAAATTATGATAAGCAAATGAACCATCTCTATATACATAAGCAGGAATTAATTTAATTTCTCCATCATATTCAGATTCTTCAACAAACTCTCTTTTAGCTGCTGCTTCAACAGAAGCATCTACACTTAGAGTTCTTTCATATTCATCTTCTTCTCCTAAATCAATTTTTCCACCCCAAACACCCCAAGTGTGAGGTTCTAAAACATAACCTGACCTAAAAGGAACAAGTAATCTTTTAGTTTCTTTACATATCGGTAGGATACCTGCACCTAAATGACCCCAATATTCGGTTTCTTCAAATAATTTTAAGTATTTCATAGATTATATATTATTTTTTTATTTGAAATATTTTTTATATATTTGTATATAATTTTAATTATGACAAGAGCACAACAATTAGGAATAAAAGACTTTCCATATGAAGAGAAAGATGATGTAGAAAGAATTGCATATTGGGAAAATGAATTTGGTTATTGGATTAAAATGGGATATGATTTAAAAGGAAATAAAACTTATCACGAAAATTCTAATGGATATGGATATTTATATACATTTGATGAAAATAATAATCTAGTATCACAAATTGATATTCAAACCTATAATATCTTTAAAAGAAGAGAAGCTATCATAAATAATTTACTTTAATTTTTTTATTTCAAAAAATTTACTTACATTTGTAAAAATAAAACAAAAATATGGATTACAAAATTATTGACACACCTACGGAAGTAGAGGAAAAAAAAATAGGTAAAATCAAGCCATCTAAAAAGATAGCACAATTTACAGCAAAAGCTTTAGGTATCAACTTTATCGCTAAAGAAGCAACTATTGAAGGTAGATACATCTCAGGTCTAGGATTAGATGATGTAGTATTTAAACTCACAATCTGTGATGATGATACCATAGATTTTGAAGAAATCAGTGATACTAATAAAACTGATTTTGAAACCCGTAAAAGGTATATTGAAGATATACTTAACTCCGACACCGTTCCTTACAACAAACTATCAGTATTTCCTGACTATAAATTCGTTTCTGTAGAAAAGTTTTCTAACAGAAATATTGAGCTTTATTTAGCCCAAGAATTAGTTAAACCTATTGATAGATTAAGAGAGTTATCTAACTTTGATAACTTATCCGAATCAACTTTATCAAAGTTAGATTCTTTGTTATTTGATGATGAACCACAAGAAGTAGATGAATTACAAGAGTTAGTTAATTCATTGAAATCAAGAAACGAACCACAAGCCGAAGTAGAAATTGATACTCCTGTTAGTAGATCAAACTATATGGAAGAAGCTGCTAAGAAAGCGAAAGAGTTGAAATTACAAGAATTGAAATCTAAGTTAGAAACAACTGAAGATAGAATCAATAAAGAAAGATTTGCTCTAAACTCCTTAGAAAAGATAATTGATGGTTTAGAAGCAGATTATAAATTGACACAAGCAAGAATTGATGCAATGACCACTGAAATCACATTAAATGGTTATTCATTTTATATATCACCTGCAACTGAATCTAAGTTAGAAATTGACCAATCATTTGCAGCTAAGTTATTGGAAAAATTACCTAAGAATATAAATGGTAAGGCTTTATTGAGATTATTTGAAGAAAGTAAATATGTTTTCCACTTAGAAAAAGATGGTGTTGAGATTGAGAAGCATCAAGATTTACCTGTTGAAATCAAAGATGCCTTAAAAGGAAAAGGTCTAAGTGTACAATTAGGTGATAGTCAAGGGGATAAAGATAAATATATTATTTCATCAAGTGAAGATTGGCATGATATAGTAAAGAGCTTTGAAAGAGCAGGTTTCTATAGAGATATGGATATGGCTAAAAGATTAGATCCTTTATACACCATAAATAGTATGGATGAAATGTTGAAATCTATGGGAGTTAATATTCCACAAGCTGCACAAGCATCAATGCCTACAACTATTGGGGCAGGTACTTTTGGAGCTGTTTGGGAAAAGGTTCAAGAAGATGAGAATGAAATAGAGGAAGATGATGATGAGGATGAAATAGTAGAAGATCAAAAAGAATTTATTGATGATAAGTTTTTGTTTGCTATCTATAAAGATGATACACCTGGAATAACTAATACATTAGGTAATATGGACCCAGAGTTTAGTATTCATATAACTCCTTACACATATTGGAAAACTGAAAATTGTTGCTACGATTGTCATACTGAAACTATTCTTAAAAAGAAGTTTCCTTTGTTAAAGTCTTTGGGTCAAAGATTAGGTGAAGAAGCAGAAAGTTCTTATACAATCTTAGATGAAGCATTTGCTAACTTCTTAACTTTAGAAGAAATACTAAAACTTTTAGGAGATGCTGGATTAAAGATTAATACAGAATATCAAGATTTTGTATCATCTAAAGATAGTCAAATGGTATTGAACGAAATTAACCGTATAGGTTATAACCATATCATAATATAGTATGAAAAAGATAATAACTTTGGTAATAATGACAACCCTAATGGGTTGTCATTTCTTAAGTCAACCAATAGTAGAACCTAAACACTATAGAACATATATACAATATGTAGTATTTTATCCGGGGTATAAAGATACTGTTTCAACATATACGGATGATAATGAATTTTATTTTGGGTCTGATAGAGGAACAAATTATATAGAAATTGGATCGAAAAGAATTTATTGTAATTCAGCCCCTTATAAAGTGATAAAAAACTATAAAGAATATAATGATAACAAATAATAATATGAAAAAGATAATTATAGCAGCTATAGTTTTATTACTGACCGCTTGTGGATATGATGTACATAATAGTACAGTAAGAATAGTTTCTTTAGATGGTAAACAAGATACTATAAATGTAAATTACATTGATAATTTACATATAAATTATCAATTTCAACTAGAAGATAGAACAGGAGCAGTAAAAGCTAATTTTGTAAAAAGTTTTTCACAATTACAAACAAAGTAAAATGAAGAAATGGTTATTCAAATCTAATGAATAGTATGATTCATTAGAAGATAAGATAAGATTCATACTATTTATATTAGTAGTTGGTGGTGGTATAGTTTTTTGTGAACTTAAACTAATAGCAGGACATCCTGTGTATTTACCACTATATTTCTTAATTTTAACTCTATGGAGATTATCGTATATAATATTAAAGAATCTTAATTAAGATTCTTTTTTTTATTTCAAAAAAAATTCGTATATTTGATTTATCAAAAAAGAGAAAATATGTTAAAAGAAGAAATCGTAGATGTATTATTAAGGTCACCAAAGTATAAAGGTCAATCAAAACACTTCTTAATGAAGAACAAAAAAGCAGTTCTTCAAGAAATGCTTGACCATGTCAACGACAAGCCAACCGAAGAAGTTGCTAAAGTTGCTGTGGTAGATACTAAACCACAATTGGATAAAGAGGTTGAGAGGGAATTATTAGACAAAGATTTAACTTTGTTAAAGAAAACATTTGCTGATATAGCACCAAGAGAAATGTCTCGTTTTGATTGGGATAATCATGGTGATGTTGGTGCTTTACGAGTTTTTGTAAGACAATGGAAAGGTAAGTTAAGATTAAAAGGTGTTGATTTATCTAAATTAGAATTAAGTACAAATACATATTAATATGATGAAGGGATTTTTTCTAGGAATACTTATGTTTTATATCTTTATGGAGATATGTGATGGGTTTATCAAATACCATGATAATCTTCCTGTAATGGTGAGTTTAGTTTTTATATTTATACTATACTCTGTATTTTTTTATGAGTATATAATTTGGTTTAGTAGTTGGTATAGTGTAAATTTTTAAAATAAAATAAAATGGAAAATAATAAGTTATCAGATATATGCAAATTCTTTGAGAAGAATTATTCCCCTGAAGTTATGATGCCTCTAATCCCTACTATCATCCGTCTGGATGGAAACAACTTTCATAATTTTTGTAAAGGTTTAGAAAAACCTTTTGATGAAGGTCTAACTGATTTAATGATTGATACTGCCGAATTTCTTGTAAAAGAAACTGGAGCTGTTATATCATTCACCCAATCGGACGAAATAACTTTGGTTCTATATAGTGATTCTTTGAAATCACCGATTTATCACAATGGTGAAAAGCAAAAGATTTTGTCTAAACTAACTGGTAAATTGGTTACTTTTTTCAATGATAAAAGATATGATTATCTACCTGAACACGAAAAGGTAGCTAACTTTGATTGTCGTATATATCAAGT
>Ga0316231_1001078_pt1 | contig 32622 bp, 15 predicted proteins | sample TBH18027metaG_FD_206002 | JGI IMG/M metagenome (GOLD analysis project Ga0316231, IMG submission 206002) | Freshwater microbial communities from Trout Bog Lake, Wisconsin, USA - TBH18027 | ecosystem: Environmental > Aquatic > Freshwater > Lake > Hypolimnion/Profundal zone | place: USA: Wisconsin... | reverse complement strand
GCAAACCTGCCTCACACGTAAGTACCTGACTTGAGACCGAACCTATTTATGAAACACGCTCTAGCCAAAACCACCTTCATTCAGCGCTTGAACACTCGAGGGGGATCCGCGCCCGTTGACAATACCGGCTGCTTATCCGCTGGCGATGTGGGTCACCAACTCCTTGTGCCGTACCAGGCCGACTACTTCTTCTACCGCGCGGCCGAATAAGCACATCACTACAGGTTGTGCACGCGGAGTCGCACAGCATCGGTGCTCTTCGCGTGCGCGCCCGGATGGTCAAGGGTACGCAATGCACAGTAAAGATCGTGCACAGACTAAGCTCGTGGACACTCTACACGCTTGCAGGGCCCGGTGGACCTCTGCCGGTGGTAGCGGTTGCTTATATGTCACATAGTGGTCTGGTTGCCGAGGAGGGCACAGCCTTGTCAAAGTTTAGCGGCTTGCCTTCGTAAACTCCAACGACCTTATCCGCTGCCATCTCCTTAACGTCTTCTTCCGAATATCCACATTTCAGCATATATTCGCGAGTGTCGTAACCGATTGGCTTGGCAATCCAGATCTTAGGATCCCCAACACTCCACATCTTGATGGGACTCGTTGGCATGACGCGAGGACCCAGGTCATAGCTGAAGTGTCTCAAGAAGTCATTGGCGTATGCTTCCTCGTCTCCAAGAACGTCGTCCATCGTGAAACATTTCTGGTAGGGTATGTCGTACTTGACGAAGAGCTCTTCCCATTCAGTAAATGTCTTCTTTGCAAATGCTTCATCCATGCGGCTGATCACATAAGCATTCTTTCCGTTCTTGCCGATAACCTCCAGCGTGTCCAATTCCTTATTGCCAACAAGCTCATCTAAACCTATAGTTCTCATCGTCAGTTCAAAGTACTTGTTATAATGGCCATAGCATATAAGAAACCATATGCCGTCTTTCGACTGATAACAGTTATTCGTTGGACAGGGAACTGTCTTCCTTGATTTTGGAAATTCAACGCCCTCCTGACGGGCAATGATGGGTACGTGCATTCCCCAAAGAGCTACATGATGGAGACTAACCGAGACCCTGTCGCCTTTTCCTGTCTTCAGCCTTCTCACCAGAGCTGCCAACACTCCGGCACACAGTGCCATTGCGCCGTTGAAATCTCCGAATGCCACGGGCATGTTACCGGGTGTTTCGCCCTTTTGCGGAATGTTAAGCGTCAGGCCACCGCGTGCGCCATACGAAGTTGCATCCATGCCCTTTGCATCTTTCAGTGGTCCTCTGTCTCCGTAACCCCTCATCTGAGCATAGACAAGCTTGGGGAACTTAGCGCTGATGGTCTTATAATCAAACCCTAATTTTTTTAACGCCGAGTCCCGGTAGTTAGTAACGAGGATATCCGCATCCTCAAGAAGCTTTAGCGCAAACTCATAGCCTCTCGGTTCTTTCAGGTTAATACTCACCCAGTTCTTATTAGTGTTGGCCATGTCGTATCCGCGGTTGTCGATTTGATCGTCGACCATGCCAAAACTGGGGCTCTGTGTACGCTGCTCGTCGCCCGTGATGGGTTCGATTTTTATTACTTCCGCACCCATTTCGCCGAGAATTCTGGGGCAGGCCGGGGCGGCCACATATTGTGAGAGATCGATTACTTTTATCCCTTGCAATCCGTCCATCTTAACTCCTCAATCTAGTAGGGAATATCAATTCTGAAGTGGAGGAAATAACAGGTGAATGGTGTCTCGATACGTGAGGCACTATTCACCTGTCCCTCTAGCCTGCAATGCTTTTCAGCCTCAGTTCATCGTACTTATCTTTTGGAACAGGAACGGCGTTTGGATTGCCAAGATCCTCGACCCGCATTCGATAGTTCTCTCTCGCACACATGGTAGCCAGTGCCGCAATGGCGCACACCGCGAAAGAGACTCCCCCAACCTTGAGGGGAATATTAAGTGAGTGCGGCGGCGCCACCCATACAAATACCGCAGGAAGCATGGCTGATAGGAACTGGCCGAAATTCTGTGCGATGGCCATCCCAGACACCCGGATACGCGGCGGAAACAGCTCTGGATAGAAACTCGGGAAGATAGCGTTGAACCCCTGGTACACAGTGCCCCACATAAGCACGGAGATGACGAATGCCATGGGAATGTTTCGAACGCTGATGAAGTAAAGGTAAGGGAATGCAAGGATTCCAGAACCCAGCGCGCCGAAGGCGACCAAAGGCTTGCGGCCTATCTTATCCGCCAGGTTGCCGACAAATGGAATGATACAAACCGCCATGATATTTCCGGCCACCGGTATCCACAGAAAAATGCTCTTGGGCATGCCGATGCCATAACTTGGCTGACACGCGTAAGCCGCGCCGAATATTGCGGTCACCACTGCGATGACATTCGTCAATGCTACGCAGGCGACGATCAGCATGTTCTTCCAACTGTGCCTGAATGCTTCGACAATGGGTGCTTTTGCAATTGTGCCGCTCTTGGCCTCTTTGGTGAAGACGGGAGTCTCATCGACTTTGCGACGGATGATGACGCCTGCGAGGAGAACGAAGGCGCTGAGCAGGAATGGTATCCGCCAGCCCCATGCCATGAACGCTTCGTCGGGAAGGAATTTTGTGAGGGGTATGAAGATTGCAGCAGCCATGAGTTGGCCAGCTTGCACGCCCTGTAGAGCAAAGCTGGCGTAGTAGCCGCGCCGCCCGAATGGAGCGTGCTCGAGAATCATGGAACTGGCGCCAGTGATCTCGCCGGCGACCGCAAAGCCTTGCAGGCAACGCAGGATCACCAGAAGTGCCGGAGCGAGAACGCCGACCTGCTGGTACGTCGGCAGCAAGCCGACGCACATAGTTGAGAGCCCCATCATGAACATGCATACAAGCAGCATGGACTTGCGTCCCTTGGTGTCACCCCAGTGGCCCAGAAAAAAGGCTCCGACCGGGCGAGCGACATAGCCCACGCCATAGGTTGCCAGAGACGCAACGATAGCGACTGTTGGGTTTCCCTTGGGGAAAAAAATCTGCGGAAAGACCAAGGCTGCTGCCGTAGCGTAAATGAAGAAGTCATAGTACTCGAGCGCCGAACCAATCCAACCGCTGGCGGTCGCTTTCCGCGTTTGGCTAGCGCGATGCGTCTTGTCGCGCTGCTCCATCTCTCGATCTTGGATACTGGGCTTCTCTACCGTCTGCATCGTCATTGTTGATGCTCCTTACAATTGCCTTAAGAAAATAAGTGATCGTCAAAGTTGCGTTGAGCTCCAGAAAGTATTTCCCGCTAAAATGCCAGTAGTCAATGTATGAAATCAGTGGAACAAGGTATCCCATTCAATCGCACACATGCACAACTTAGCCTTCGATAATTAGTCGGAGGAAGTATTGCACTCGTTCGTACGTGCGGCAAGCATTAGTCGCATGCTTTATAGGCAGAGTTATATGCCTCGCAGGCATTACGCAACTCGCGCGATAGCTGTTTTTTGCCACAAAAACAAACTCTTCCAAAGACAAAAATGAACTGTTAGTGTTTAGCCGTCGACGACTGCGCTTATAAAAGGAGACTTATGGACTTTCAACTTACGGAAGAACAGGAACTCTTACTTGCCAGCATTCATGAACTTATGATGAGAGATTTTCCCCAGGAATACTTCAAGAAGTGCGATGAGGAAGGTAGATATCCGATCGAGTTTATGAATGCTCTCGGAGAAAATGGAATCAGCATGCTGGGCGTGCCAGAGGAGTTGGGCGGCACTCCCGCCGATCTTCTTACCCGAATGCTGGTCATTGAGGAAGTCGGCCGAAATGGCGGGCCGGGTTTCTTGATGGTGGGCGCGCAGTGCATTCATAACATGATGGACTTCGGCACTAAAGAACAGCTTGCAAAGGCGGCGAAAGCTGTAGCGACAGGCGTTCCGCCCTTCTCCCTTGCGATCACCGAGCCCAACGCCGGCTCCGACAACAACATGATGGTGACCACGTACACGCGCAAGAACGGCAAAGTGTACCTCAATGGACAGAAAACGTTCATTACGGGTGCGATGGAATATCCCTACATGGTGGTTGTCGCCAGAGACCCGGCGGCTGAAGATCCCAAAAAATGTTTCTCGATGTGGTGGGTAGATACTAAGACTAAGGGCATCACCATGAACCGCATGCATAAGATTGGGTGGCACATGGTCAGCAACTGCGAAGTATTTCTCGACAATGTGGAGATCGATGAGAGTGACCTGGTCGGCAAAGAAGGCAACGGCTTCAATCACTTGATGCGGAACTTCGAAATTGACCGGCTAACGAGCGCAACTTTCTCGCTGGGGCCGGCGGAGTGCGCCTTTGAAGATGCCGCCAAATACACCAGCCAGCGAATAACGTTTGGGAAAACCATTGGTTCTTATCAACTGATCCAAGACAAGTTGACCCAGATGGCGATCAAGATCGAGAACATGAAGAACTTCATCTACAAGGCGGCTTGGATGGACGATCATAAACAGCCTCTCCGACTCTTTTCACCGATGTGCAAGCTCTACTGCACTGGGACGGCCCAGGAAGTCATCGACGACGCCATGCAGATCATGGGCGGCGTTGGTTACACAGACGACTGCCGCATTTCGCGTTTGTGGCGCGACATTCGCGTCTGTCGGATCGCCGGTGGTACAGATGAAATCATGACCTATATTGCTGGGCGCCAGATCGTAAAACAGTACGCGGGAAAGTAACCGGCGTTAGTCTTTGCTTTGAGCACGGACCGAAGATTGTGGCAATCCAAATGCCGCTCCGTTCCCAAAGAAGAGTACTTCCGGTTGCGGTGCCCGGAGTCTTGAAGATGGCAGTTGTGTTGGTCCAATGGCAGGATACATCGCTTCCGCTCACCTCACGTGCGTGGCAGCGGTGTTCTCAATCGACTCTGTGGTGACAGCGACCTTACGGATAAATAACGTGTCATCAACATCCCCAAAGGCGCGCACCTTATTTAGCAAAGGCGTACATTTTCTTAGAGGAAGACGATCATGAGCACTACATTCGAAGAAAGTTCTCACGAGAAGGAAGCGAAGAAGATCGTCGTTAACGACCTGCGCTCCGCTCTCGAACTTCTAGCTCAACACGAGAATCAACTCATTACTACCGATGAACCGGTTGATCCGATTGCAGAACTCTCAGGCGTGTACCGCTACGTGGGCGCGCGTGGAACGTGTATGCGACCTACTAAACTCGGACCCGCCATGCTCTTCAACAGGGTAAAGGGCTACCCCGACTTTCGCGTCCTCATCGGCCTCCTCTGCTCGCGAAAGCGGGTTGGCTTGTTGCTTGGCGCGGATCCGGCTAAGCTCGGATTTCTACTCAAAGATTCAGTGGCCACACCAATTGCTCCGGTCATAATTCCTCAGAGTGAAGCGGTGTGTCAGGAAGTTGTACACCTGGCGACGGATCCCGGTTTCGATATCCGGACGCTACTGCCAGCCCCCACAAATACTGAGGAGGATGCAGGCCCTTACTTCACAATGGGCATGGTTTACGCATCGGACCCGGAAACCGGCGAATCCGATGTGACGATCCACCGCATCTGTGTGCAGGGCTCCGACAAACTTTCAATCTACTTTGTTTTAGGCCGCCACATTGATGCTTTCCGGCGGAAAGCTGAAGCAACTGGCAAGGCACTGCCAATTTCAATCAGCATCGGCGTCGATCCCGCGATTGAGATCGGTTCATGTTTTGAACCACCGACCACGCCCATCGGGTTTGATGAGCTTACAGTTGCTGGATCCCTGCGCAAACGGCCGGTAGAACTGGTGAACTGCATCTCCGTTAAGAACGCGCGCGCCATCGCCAACGCGGAAGTTGTGATCGAAGGTGAGATTCTCCCCAACGTACGCGTGCGAGAAGACCAGAACACCAACACCGGAAAGGCGATGCCGGAATTTCCGGGATACACCGGCGACGCAAAACCTGATCTGCCCGTAATGAAAGTAACTGCCGTTACCCATCGCAGAAATCCGATTCTGCAGACTGTAATCGGATCGAGTGAAGAGCATGTGAATATGGCGGGATTGCCAACGGAGGCTAGCATCCTGACAATGGTTGAGAGAGCAATGCCCGGCTTTCTACAGAACGTGTTCGCCCACACATCTGGTGGTGGAAAATACCTGGCAGTAATGCAAGTGAAGAAGACGAATCCGAGTCACGAAGGGATGCAGCGCCAGGCGGCGCTACTCGCCTTCTCAGCATTTTCCGAGTTGAAACATGTCATCCTCGTCGACGAAGACGTGGATCTGTTCGACACCGATGACGTGTTATGGGCCATGCAGACTCGCTACCAAGGCGATGTCAGCACTGTATTCATTCCAGGTGTGCGTTGTCATCCGCTCGATCCGTCTTCCACGCCCCAGTTCAGTCCCTCGATCCGCTCGGTCGGTATCGCCTGCAAAACCATCTTCGACTGCACCGTGCCGTACGCTCTCAAAGAACAGTTTGTTCGCTGCAAATTCAAAGAAGTTGATGTGAGACGCTTCATACCAGGCTTCGTACAGTAACGAGGTAGTACGGCATTATGCCGCACATTCGCCTTTGCATCCGTGATAAGCGAAGCCAAGTTCCTCGTTGGATATTCGCCCAACCGGAGTTAGTCCGACGGGCAATGGCTTGCATCATAGCCTAGTTTTGACACGCTTAGGCCACCAACTTCGGTGGCCTAAGTTCTTTGCTGGCGGCAGTGTTGGAAGAGGCTGACGGCGACCTCTGGAGATATCCTCCCTTGTACTAACCACAGAAAATCCTCGAGAGTAGACAATCCCAAGAAGCTAATCTGGTTCCCAATTGCGACCTGAATCTGCTGGACGTGAGTTCCTCATGGAAGTAGAATCAACTCCTCCCAGAGATGGAGCCAGCATGTATCGATTCCAAAGCAAGAAAAGTAAGTCCGTTCTGTTGTTGTGTTTCCCGGTCCTTTTCGCCGTGCTACTGGCCTCTTGCGGTGGGGGCGGCACCGGCGGTACAGGGGTAGGTACTGGGTCGAGCATCCCTCTGGCCGTCAGCGTTGGGTCGGTAGCCATGACTAACGCGCTCGGGCAGAACGCGAATCTACAGATCACACTTACCGTGCCAGTGGGATTCACGACAGTGGTGACCGGCACACTGTCAGGGCTTCCGGGCGGCGTATCCGGTAGCCCGCAGATGACTATGACTCTGCTGCCTGGAACCAATACCATTCCGCTATCGGTAAGTGGCGCCACGGGCCCGACTCCAGGCACTTACACACTCACAATGACTGCATCAGCAGGAACACAGCAGGTGACCGGTGCCGGCACTCTTACCGTGACGCAGGCTTCAGGGGGTACCGGATCGAACGGTCCCCTGGCCGTGAGCATTGGTTCGGTAGCATTGACTAACGCGCCTGGGCAGAACGTTAATCTGCAGATCACGCTCACCGTGCCGGCGGGATTCACAACAGCGGTGACGGGCACACTGTCAGGACTTCCGAGCGGCATAGCGGGTAACCCCCAGAAGACGATGACGCTGCTGCCCGGTACACAGACCCTTCCTCTATCGGTAATGAGCGTCCCAGTTCCTACACCAGGTACTTACACACTGACGATGACTGCGACAGCAGGAACACAGCAGGTGAGTGGAACCGGTACTCTTACCGTAACGCAGGCTCCGGCGGTTGGATTTTCAGTTCCAGTAAACAGCTTACCGATTGCGCCTGGACAGTCAAATTCGATCACACTTGTCTGCGTTACTCCGAGCGGCGCACCCTGTACGCTGAGCACAACCATCACGGGTCTGCCTTCGGGGATTACGGTTTCACCGGTACCTCCGTTCAACGTCACCACGCAGGGCATCACGATCACGTTCTCCGTTTCAAGCAGCATGCCGTTCGGCACGTATCCGATAACATTTGTTGGGCAGAATGGCAGCTACACGACCACCTTCGCACTGGCATTAATCATTCAGGACGGAAACTACTGGCTCACCGGCCCCGACCCGTCAGCCCTCGCACTGCGCGTGGGATCGACGGCAAGTGTGGCGGTAGGAAGCGTGTTCGGGAACCCGAAGGCGTCACCGAATTATCAATTGAAACTAACCGTTTCGGGATTGCCTAGCGGAACGAGTGCAACATTCTCTCCTACGGATACGATCGTTCCGGGACAGTCGACCACGCTGACTATCACGGCGGCTGCGAATGCTCCGGTCTCATACAACAACAGTGTGCTGGTCACGGCCACTCCGACCGACGGTGGATTTGTGTATTCCAACGCTCTCATTCTGAGCGTGATCCCCCCACCGGGACATCTTGCGGTGAGCCGCTCGGACATCGTTCCGACCGACGGAGACATTGTGTCGGCGGTGTACGATCCTGTGCATCAGGTGGTCTTCGGCAGCAACCCGGTATGGAACCGCGTTGATGTGATCTCACCCGCAACGAAGACGATCGTGAGGAGCATCCAGGTTCCATCACCAACCAAATTGGCGTTCTCGCTCGACGGCACCAAGGTCTTGGTTGGGACCAACACCTCGAAGGCGTATTGGATCGACACTTCAACCCTAAGGGTGACGGCATCAAAGAAGTTCCCTGCGCCGTCGGGTGTTCTTTTTCCCTATCTCCAAACTGTTCGGCAGGTAAACGAGCTTTCGACAGGTGAGTTGATCGTTGCATCTACGACGATAGGATCACCCTTTATTTGCGCGAACGACGCGAGCACGTGCAAGCAATTGAAGGGCGCGCCCGGCGATGAACTTATCTCCGTGAGCGCAAACGGTGCCAAGGTCTTGATCGGCGAATACTCATCTCCACCATTCGCGGCTGTCTATGACGCGGCGAGCGCGACTCTGTCGACTCCCGTTGAGTTATCCGCTATCGCGATGGACCCGACCGGAACTTACTGCGTTGTCTCGGAAGGAGGAAACGGTTCCGCTGTTTCACTCTACGACACACAACTAGCACAGCAGCAACGCGTGCTCCTGCCTGCGGGAGAAATGCTTGGGAGACCCCAGATAATCTTTAGCCCGGATGGCCGGACAATGTACGTTATTGGGAACGCAGGCTATTCTATGAACTTCCCGACAGTGACGTACACCATGGACGTGGCATCAGGGGCGCAGTTGGGGGTTGCGCCAACATTGGCGGAGATACCATACGTTGCGGATAACAGCGGGCTCATCTTTGGAGGATTGAGTCACGCACTTGCAATCGACGATTCGACCTTTTACACGAACGAACCCTTGAGTTCTGGATTTGTTCCATGGCTCACGGTGAAATCCGGTCCGGTGAATGCGGCAACGCCAGTTTCATTTGGCGGGACTGCGTATACCTATATTCCTGATGTTTACTTCGGTGGCGTGTTCGCGCCATCAACTTTGTCAGGTGGCACCCTGACCTCGATCGCTCCGGCGAGTAACACTCCGGGACCCGTCAATATAAGGATGGAGTTTGCGAACGGTACAGAAGGAATTCAGCCCTGGGCTTTCAGTTATGGTCCGTGGCTGCAGTTCGCGGATAGTGGGACCAGTGCAAGCGGAGGTGCTACCGCCTCTCTGGTTGGGATGGGCATGGGATCAGACCCGTCGAAGGTTCAGGTTTCAATCGGGGGAGCAGCGGCGCAGGTCAACAGCGTCACAGCCTTCCCTTCTTCCGGCATAACGTCGACTTATCCATTTCCATCAGCGATGGTAAGTTATGTCGTCCCGCCTGGAGTTCCTGGCACAGCAGACATATCTGTCACCACCCCTGACGGAACTTCAACTCTGAAATCTGCAATGCGCTACAGCCAGATCGAGGATTACTCCTCCAGTGATACGTTTACCGCTGTGCTCTATGATCGCGGACGGAATCAGTTGTACCTGACCGCTGGTAATCACATTGATGTTTTCAACCTTGCTTCCAACAGCTTCAGCGCACCCATAGTGCCGCCTACGTTGTCCGGTAAGTCCGGTTTTGCGGGAATGGCGCTGACGCCAGACGGCTCAAAATTGCTGGTCGCAAACACCACGGATGGCTCGCTGGCGGTCGTTAATCCTGACATGCCTGTCTCGGCAAACGCCTACCCGGTGTTTGGTCCCCAGGTCAACGGAACTTGTATGCTCGGCCCTGCAAAAGTAGCTGGCACCAGCGACAATCGTGCGCTGGTGGCGTTGGGGGCTAATCCGGTGGGTTGCGGGGCGCAAGGAATATTCCTCTACAGCCTCGACCTGGCAACTGGCGTGAGTTCCAATCTTGCCACCACGGTCCCTTGCGGAAGTGGTGATGTCTCTGCGAGCCGTGACGGCAGCAAAATCGTAATGTCTCCGCCGGGCTCCATGACCTGCGTCTATGACGTGAATGCGCATACCTTTAACTCGTTCGGCTCGGGCTACGCGACAAGTGCGGCCATCTCGGGTGACGGAACACTTGCTGCAGCACCCCAATACACAAGCCAGTGGGACATTGCTGACTTAACTGGGGCTGTTGTGGGACACAGCTCTCTGCCTGACGTATTTCCCGCTGGAGTAACGCTAAGTTCCTCGGCATTGAACGATAGCGGAAGCCTAATGTATCTCGCTAACGGGCCAATGACTATTTACGGAGGTGGAAAAACGTCGAGCTTTGTGGACGTGATCGACGTGAACTACGGGGTGGTACGATCAAGGATTCGACTTGCCGAAAACATTCAGTCAGTGATGACGCCGATGGCCGTTGATCAAACGGACGCTCGAGTCTTCCTGATTACGGACAAGGGTCTGACCGTAGTAACCGTTTCTGGTACACCGCTCTCGGTTGGCACTGTCAATCCGAACTCGGGGTCAGCGGGTTCGCTCGTAACTCTGCGAGGTAGCGGATTCCAAAGGGGAATGGCTGCAACGTTCAACGGGACCGCCGCAAATGTGGTCGTAGTTGATTCGCAGACCGCTCAAGTGACGATTCCAGTCGTGAATAGTGGAATGGCTAAGCTCATACTCACTAATCCGGATGGACAGACTTATAGTCTGGAGGGCGCATTCACGGCAAACTAAGAGAGCTTGATCAAAAGGCCGAAACCACATCAGCTTCCGGCACGACGCGCTCGCTTTTTATCAGCGCCACCGCATCTAGTTTTCAGTTCTTCTCCGCTCGTGTCCGGAGTAGAATTGCCAGCGACACTCTCGCACAACGATTGTTCGCCGGCTCCGCCTTCCCGGCCGATGAGCGAGTTTGCGTTCGCATTCATTAAAAGTAGTTCCACCACATTCGTAATGGTTTAAGGAGAGCTGTGTTATGGCACGGAATCGTCGCGTGGCAGTTGTCGCAACTTCCGCTTGGATAGTCTTGATCATCATTCTGCTTTGCCCCGGCTGGGCCGCAGCCCTGGGCTTCCAACCCGTTTCTCAGGACGAGCTCAAGATGACCACAGAGCCCAAGGCTCCCGGTGCCACAGCCATCATCCTCTACCGCCAGGTCGACCGCCAGGATGAGCAACTCCGCCCTCGCGAGGATCGGTACTATCGCATCAAGATACTCAAGGAAGAGGGCCGCGACCACGCCAACGTGAAGATTCCGTTCAACCAGAACTTCATGCAGATCGTGAACCTGCATGGCCGCACCATCCACGCGGATGGGTCGATCGTCAACTTCGACGGCAAGGTTTTCGAGCAGACCATCTTCAAGAAGCGCGGAGTCCGCTATGACGCAAAAACCTTCACTCTCCCCGACGTGCAGGTCGGCAGCATCCTTGAGTACTACTACACCATCGACTTCGAGGCGTTTTATTCCTACACGTCGAACTGGACCGTCGGCGAAGAACTGTTCACCAAACGTGCCCGCTTCAACCTCAAGCCGTGGGGCCCAAACATTCGTTGGAGTTGGCAGGGCCTGACCCAGCCACCCAAGCTTGTCTCGCCCACTCTGGTCACCCTTGAAGTCAGCAACGTCTCCGGTCTCGATACCGAGTACGCCATGCCCCCGGAAGACGAACTCAAGCCGCATGTCGATTTCTGGTACAGCACGATTGCAACCAACGAACCCGCCCGCTACTGGAAACAAGCGGGCAAGGACTCCAACGACAATGTCGAGAGCTTTGTCGGCAAGCGCGGCGCCATTCAGAGTGCTCTTTCCGGGATCATCTCGCAGAGTGATTCCCCAGAGCAGAAGGCCCGTAAAATCTACGCACGCGTTCAGCAACTCCGCAACCTCAGCTATGAGCCCCGTCGCACCGAACAGGAAACGAAACGCAACAAGGAGAAAGCTGCCGCGGAATTCGAAAATGTCGAGGATGTCTGGAAGGCCGGCAATGGAACCGAGTTTCAACTCTCCGAGCTTTTTCTCGGCCTTGTCCGCGCTGCCGGCATCGAGGCACGGGGCATTTACGTTGCCAACCGCAGTCTCAATTTCTTCCACTCCGAGAGTATGAATTTGCGCAGTCTCAACTCCTTCGTCGTCGTGCTGCGCCTTGACGGCAAGGACGTCTACTGCAACCCCGGTATTCCCTATGCCCCCTTCGGCCAGCTTCCCTGGCAGGTCGCTGGCTCGCCCGGCCTTCGAATTGGTAAAGATGGCGGTGCTTTCGTCACTACCCCGCTGCCCTCCAGTGAGGACTCACAGATTCAGCGCCGCGCCGAGCTGACCCTCGATGACGCCGGTTCACTCCAGGGCCGCGTCACCATCACTTACACCGGTCTCGAGGCCAGCCAGCGTCGCTTCGATCACCGTCACGACGACGATGTCGCCCGCAAGAAGTTCCTCGAAGACGAACTGCAGAGCATGGTTCCGCTTGCCAGCCAAGCCGAGCTCACCAACCATCCCGAGTGGACTGTTTCCTCGTCCACTCTCGTCGCCGAATTTCAGTTGAAGATCCCCGGCTACGCCGCGCAAGCCGGTCGCCGCGTCCTTTTCGCCCCCGGCATCTTCGGCGGCCAGCAAAAGCACGTTTTCGAGCATGACCGCCGGGTCCAGAGCATCTACTTCGAACATCCGAGCGCCGATCTCGACGACATTTCGATCGCACTGCCCCAGGGCTTGCGTCCGGCCGCTCTACCCGAAGCAGTCAACCAGATTCAGCCCGATCTCATCGGCTTCACCACGCGGGTTGAAGCCAAGCCCGGCCGTCTCCACCTTGCTCGCAAATTCAGCAATGACATTGTTCTGCTCGACGTTCGTAACTATCCGGCCCTGCAGAGCTTCTATCGCTTGATCCGCTCCGTCGATGAAGAGCCTATAGTGCTGACCGCCGCAGGAGCCAAATAACATGCACCGCCGCTTGCTCGTAGTTCTCCTGTTTGGGCTCCTCGCCGCTTCCCCTCGAGCCCAAGCCGCCGACAAACACGCTCCCGAGTGGATGCACGCCCTCGTCTCCGTCCCCTTGCCGCCCCACGACAATAAGACGGACGCCGTCCTCCTCCTCTCCGACGAAAACGTGAGCGTCCTCTCCGAGAGCAGGATCATTCACCACGTTCGCGTGGCGTACAAGATTCTACGCCCCTCCGGCCGCGAATACGGCAGGATGTACGCCGAGTTCAGCCCCCGGCACGACATTCGCAGCTTGCGCGGTTGGTGCATCCCTGCTCAGGGCAAGGACTACGAAGTCACCGAAGGCGACGCCGTCGAGGGCTCTGAGATTCGCGGCATTGATCTCTATACCGACTTCAAATACAAGAGGCTCGACATCCCCGCTCCCGAGCCCGGCAATATCGTCGGCTTCGAATACGACCTCGCTGAAACGCCGATCGAGTTGCAGGACGTCTGGACGGTGCACGACGAGCGCAGCTCAGACCACCGCATCAACCCTGCCATCGAGAAGCGCTATACCTTTAGCCTCCCGCCCGGCTGGACCTACAAAGCCTCCTGGTACAACTACCCCGCCGCCGAACCCGTCAGGATTGGGGACAGCACCTACCAGTGGATCGTTCGCAATATTCCCGGCATAGAGTTTCAGCACGCCATGCCGCCCTTCCCCACTCTGATCGGAACCATGGTGGTTTCCTTCATACCCCCCTCCGGCCCCACCGCCGCCAACTATTCCAACTGGAAGGAAATGGGAGACTGGTACCAGAACATCCTGCGTGGCCGCCGCGATCCCTCACCGGCCATCCAGCAGAAGGTCTCGGCCATCACTGCCGGTAAGGCCACCAAGCTCGATCAGATGCGCGCTATTGCAGACTTCGTGCAGGCCGAAATCCGCTACGTCGAGATCAGCCTCGGCATCGGCGGATGGCAGCCACACCCGGCCTCAGAGGTCTTTACCCACCGTTACGGCGACTGCAAAGACAAGGCCGCCCTCATGGCCTCCATGCTCAGCGTCATCGGCATCGATTCCTACCACCTCGTCATCGACAGCAAGCCCGGAGCGGTCACGCCGGACATGCCAGCCCATCACGCTTTCGACCATGCCATCCTCGCCATCCGCCTGCCCGAGGACGTCATCCTGCCAGCCACCGCGCCCATCTACCGACATCCCCGCCTCGGCCGCTTGCTCATCTTCGATGCCACCGACGAGGTCACTCCGCTCGGCGAGCTTCCCGACTACCTCACTGCCAGCTGGGCGCTGCTCGTCACTCCTCAGGGTGGCGAGCTCATTCAAACCCCACGCCCTCCCGCTGCCATCAACGGAGTCCAGCGCACCGGCAAGTTCGTTCTCGACGCCTTCGGCTCCCTGCAGGGCGATGTCATCGACTCCCGCCATGGCGCACGCGCTACCGAGATGCGCTATCGCCTCCGCTCAGCCAAAGATGCCAACCGCATTAAGCCCGTCGAACTTCTTCTCTCCAGTTCGCTCTCCAACTTCAAAATCACTCGCGCCAGCATAATCAATCTCCACGAGCACCAGCTCCCCTTCGAACTGCACTACTCCTTCTTTTCCGGTAACTATGCCAAGACCGCTGGCGATCTCCTCCTCGTCCGTCCGCGCGTCCTCGGCACCAAGTCCAGTTCGGTCCTTGAAGACAAAGAACCGCGCCAGTTCCCGGTCATGCTTGGCCCCTCGCATCAGGACATCGACACATTCGAAATCGTCATTCCCCCCGGCTACGAAGTTGATGATCTTCCCCCCGAGGTCAACTCCGACTTCAGCTTCGCCAGTTATCGCTCGAAGTCCGAGGTCATCATCGTTGCCGGTCAGCCCACCGTCCTGCGCTACAGTCGCACCTTCGAGACCCGTGAGCTCCTTGTACCGCTCAACCGCATCGAACAGCTCCGGCGCTTCTACCGCATCATCTACGCCGACGAGCGAAACGTCGTCGTCCTCAAACGTTCCACCGCGCCCGCCTCATCACCCAGCGGCACTGAGCCTGCGTCTTCAGGGTCTGCGCCGCGCGCAGGCTCTTAACCAGGAGGGGTTAGCTTAGATTTCTGCGATCTTCTGGCGAGTTCGGGCGGGCCGGACCGGGAAGAGGTTGCGAAAAAGGGGACAACCGGTAAGCCGAAAATCTACTCGATTGCGGCTCACATCTCTCGTCGTGGCTTGTGTGCTGCCGGTGTGGATCGCCGCTGGATCCTCATTTACCACAACTATCAGGGCAAGCGGACGGCCATCCGACAGCGCATGTTGGAAACTGCGCGGGCGCTATGCCGCAGTTTCGTGAACCGCGGTTGTGTCGCTTTTCTTAACGATGAGAGTCTGAGCTGCCGCACTCTCTTGTGCCACTGACTGACCAGAGAACATCGTGTTATAGTAATCCCCCTCCCGACGGGTGTCGGACTTTTTTGGACATTTTGAGACATGGTGACCGAGAACATCCGCGATGTGGATTCCGTGTCGAACCGGAGGCTCGACTCGTGGAAGGAAATTGCGGCTTACTTCGGGCACGACGTTCGCACGGTACGCCGGTGGGAGAAGGAACGAGCTCTGCCTGTCTATCGCCCTCCGGGCAAAGCAAGGGGCAGCGTCTATGCGTTTACCACAGAGTTGGCGCGATGGCTGGAACAACCACACTCAGCGGTAGAACGCCCGACCGCATTTGAGAAACCGTCCTCAGGGGATGAGCCTGAATTCCGAGCCAACGATGCAACAAACGAAAAATCAGCGAGGAACCCGAAGCGGCTGAATCAAGTCCTGGCGATTGCAATGATAGCCGTGCTGGCTTTGGGGGCATGGACCTACCGCTTGCAACGCGCTCACAGCATCACGGCACAATTCACAAGACAATCTCCGCTCGACAATAAGTCATCGGCAGCTGACCTTTATCTAAAGGGACGCTACGAATGGAGTAAGCGCACTTCCGAGAGTCTGAATCGGGCGGTCGATTACTTTACACAGGCGATTGTGCGTGACCCTGGATATGCGCAGGCTTACGCCGGACTCGCAGACACTTACAATCTGCTTCGCGAGTATTCAAACCTGCCGGACGGTGAGGCTTATTTGCGGTCCAGGGAAGCGGCGAAGAAAGCCGTGGAACTGGACGATTCTCTTTCGGAGGCTCATCGTGCTCTGGCGTTTGATTTATTTCACTGGTATTGGGATTGCACAGGCAGCGAACGGGAGTTCCGGCGCGCCATTGAACTGAACCCCTCCGACCCCGACGCCCACCATTGGTATGCTAACTCGCTGCTCATGGTAGGTCGACTCGCAGATGCACAAGTGGAAATTGAGCGCGCCCGCCAACTCGATCCCAGCTCCGATTCTATTGCCGCTGATCGGGCAAACATCCTTTACAACTCCGGGGTGCATGAGGAAGCACTTGCAATTCTGCATCGTATAGCAGAGACCAATCCGACCTTTCGCTCTCCGCATTACTATCTCGCCTCGATTGCTTTCGTCTCGAAGGACAATGCTACTTATTTGAAAGAGGATCGCCGGAAGGCTGAGCTAATGCACGATCAAGCAGCGCTGGAAATCATCCGCGAGGCCGAACGAGGTTATGCGGACGGAGGAGCGACAGGCCTGTGGAATGCGATGCTGAAGGCTCAGAAGAGCCACCTCGGAGAGGGAGCTTCCGAATATGATCTGGCAGTGAGCTATGTTGCTTTGGAGAAGAAACAAGAAGCCATTCGGAATCTAGAAATCGCGATCGACAAACATTATCCCGTCATGATTGGTATTCGCAATGATGTGAAGCTGCGTGCCTTACACGGAGAGCCTGGGTTTGCCAGATTGCTTGCCCGCTTAGGTCTGCCGCCGTTGTAAAGATTTGCCGCGTATCGCGTATGGCGCGCTTAAAAAGAGTGCCGTGTATCTGACTACTCTCTACTGAACCCCTCATTTACAACCACCCCGCCCCAAATGTCCGCAAATGTCCTCTGAAGCCTATTGCCCGGCATTCTGGGGAATTGTACCTATGACATCAGCAATTCTGAACGGATGGGGGTCTGTGCCGGTCTGCGGTTGGGAACACAGATCGGCCCATATAAGTGAGAGGGGCAGGTGGTGATGTTAAGCCGTATAACTCCCCGGCTACACCGCTAAAGCCTATCTCCCGCCTCGACCCATCAGCGCGTTCGCCCGGCCCAAGCCTTCTTGAACAGTCCGCTGCACTATGCGGCAGGAGATCATCATGCGCTACTCAGTCTGCTCACAGTCGACTACTCCTTCTCACCGGAACACATACGCATTTTCACTGTTGCGCGTTGTGCTCGGGTTTGTCCTTATCTGCCCCTTGGCGTTGACTTCGCAAGTCATGGCGCCAGGAGAATCCGGATCTATGCCTTCATCCTATGCAGGCTCGGATGCGAACCTGTTGAGCGTGCCATTGAACTTCGAACTGAATCAGGGCCAGACCGACGACACGGTAACGTTTCTGGCTCGTGGCGACGGCTACGCCTTGTTCTTAACGCCGCAGGGTGCGGCCTTCAAACTCCGGACAGGGCAAGCAGCCGAACAAAATCCCTCGGTCCTGAGCATGGAATTCGTTGGCGCCAACCGCGCTGCAGAAATCTCAGGAGCCGATAAACTCTCCAGCACGGTGAATTATTTCATCGGCAACGATCCCAAAAGATGGCATGCGGGAATCGCGACCTATGGAAAAGTGCTGTACCGCGAGATCTACCCTGGGGTGGATGCGGTCTTCTACGGCAACCAGCGCCAACTCGAGTACGACTTCACAGTTGCGCCTGGTGCCGATCCCGGACGCATCGCGATGGCATTTTCCGGCACCCGGCCACAACTGGATCATGACGGCAATGTAGTTCTCTCTCTCTCAGGCGACTCAGTCATGCTGCGCAAGCCGGTGCTCTACCAAGGCGAAGGCAGCAACAGGAAGACGATCGACGGCAGCTATGTGGTGGCGGGCGATCGTGTGCGCCTGCAAATCGGTGATTACGATCACAGCCAGACTCTGGTGATCGACCCTGTCATCTCTTACCTGACCTATCTCGGCGGCTCAACCGGGATTAACGGAAACGTAGCCGTCACTTCGATTTCCTGCCGCCCCAACGCTTGCCCACCCGGTTACAGTTGGCAACGGGGACAAGGTATTGCCGTGGATAGCAGCGGCTATGTTTACGTGACCGGCCAGACATGGGCAGTGGACTTTCCCACGCAGGTCCCATACGATGCGGCGAACAATTCGCCGAGGTGGACCGCGTACGTGACCAAGCTGAATCCAACCGGCACGGGACTGGTTTACTCGACATACCTTGGGGGCAGCGGCAACGATGAGGCTGACGCCATTGCCATCGATGTTGGTGGCAACGCATATATCGTCGGACAGACCTTTTCGGGCAATTTCCCGACGACGCATGACTCCTATATTTCGACGTGCCCAATACAAGGAGGCACTGTCACATATTGCGAGACGAACGGCGCGTCTTTTCTAACCAAGCTCAGTTCGGATGGGCAAAGCCTCGTCTATTCCACCTATTTGACGACCCTGGCGAACGCGGGTACGATCCGCGCAGTGGCTGTTGACACGCAAGGCCGAGCCTATGTTTCGGGCGACAACGTTACCTACGGAAACAGTAATAGCAACAATCCTCCCAGCACGTTTTTCCCAACGACGGCGAACGCACTGTTGTCCTCGTCGTTGGTTGACCAAGCGCTGTATCCGGGCGTTGGTAACCCGGGGATGGCGTTCCTCACCGTTTTCAGCGCCGATGGGTCCAGCCTGGTCTATTCGACTCTGTTTGGCGATTCCAACCCCTGGGCTCATGGCAATTACGGTAATCAGACGCAGAACACGACTCGTGCCTCCGGCGTTGCCGTGGACGCGGCAGGGAATTTTTATCTAGCCGGGCCCACGGCGGACCCTAACATTCCTGTCACTGCGAACGCGTTTCAGACGACCTACATTGCCTGTACGACTTGCTGGCGCAGCTACGTCGCGAAATTCAGCCCCATCGATTCCACCAGCGGGCCCCAGTTGATCTACAGCACGTATCTGGGGGCAATGAATGCAGACCTCAACGCCTCGGACCAAATCGCGGGGATCACCGCTGATGCCGATGGCGGTGCGTATGTTACGGGCTACACGCAAAATCCGGGATTTCCCACAACGACCGGCACGTACAACCCCGGACCTTGCGGTCTGCTGGCTGCCGGCGGCATCTGCCAAAACGGCGCATTTCTGACCAAGTTCAAACCCGACGGCGGCCTTGCCTGGTCGACGTTGGTGTCCTACTCCTATTCGGGCAGCAAAGGGAGCCCCGGTATTTATGCAATTCTCTCGCCTCGCCTGGATGCACGAGGGAATGTCTACGTCGAAGTTCAATCCAACCTCGGTTACCCCGAGTTGAATCCGGTGCAGACCTTTACGGACGGCAACCCAAAGGTGGGTATCACCAAGTTCGATCCCACCGGAAGTAAGATCTTTTTCTCCACGCTTCTCGGAGGCACCACAGGTCTGACCCAGTACGGCGGCTCGGCCCAGTTTCCTGGCGGATTAGATGTGGATCCGCAAGGCAACATTTACGTTGGCGGCATGACCGATGGCGGTGACCTGCCGGCGACCTCAGGTGCATTCCGAACCACCTTCCCGCTCACCTCACAGAACTACACGGGATTCCTCGCAAAGATCTATCCGTTCGTCAATGCCGCTGCGGCACTGATGGTTGTCCCTACGACCATCAATGTCGGCCAGACTGTGACGTTCACGGCGACGGTAAACACCAATCAAAATGGAACTGCGACCGGCACCGTGAATTTTCTGAACGGCACAACGTTGCTGGGCACAAGCACACTTGACGCAAACAACACGGCTATGTACAGCACTTCGGATCTGCCTGCGGGAATATACTCGGTGACCGCGGCCTATCTGGGTGACAATACGTTTGCCCCGAGCACTTCCAGTGCACAAAGCGTAACCGTCATTGGCCAATCATCGCAGACCATCGCATTCGGAGCGCTGCCAAACGTGACCTACGGAGTGAGTCCGATCGCGCTGACGGCGACTGCATCTTCAGGTCTGCCGGTCAGCTACGTGGTGACTGGTCCAGCGACTATTTCGGGTTCAACCTTAACCATTATCGGCGCTGGCACAGTAAACGTTACGGCTAGCCAATCGGGCGATGCCACCTACGCACCGGCCACGCCACTCTCGCAGAGCTTTACAGTGAATCCGGCAACCTTGACGGTGACGGCAAATAGCACCTCGCGCCCCTTCGGAGCAGCGAACCCGGCGTTCACTTACACGATCACCGGCTTTGTGAATGGCGACTCTTCATCCGTAGTGTCGGGCACGGCGACGGAGACGACGACAGCGACCACTGCATCTACCGCTGGCAACTATCCCATCATCTTTGACACTAAGAACCTGATGGCCCTCAACTACAATTTCAATTATGTGAACGGCACGCTGACCGTTTCAGGCGGAGTGTCGCAGACTATCACTTTCATCGCGCTGTCGAATGTAACTTACGGAGCAAGTCCGATCACGCTGTCGGCAACCGCATCTTCGGGTCTGCCGGTCAGCTTCACGGTGAGCGGACCAGCAACGGTCTCAGGTTCAACGTTAACCATTACCGGAGCAGGTTCCGTCACGGTAACTGCCAACCAGGCAGGCAACGCTAACTACGCGGCTGCCACGTCCGTATCCCGGAGCTTCACGGTGAATGCGGCGGTGCTAACGGTAACAGCAAATAACGCGTCACGCCCCTTCGGAGTAGCCAACCCGGCGTTCACTTATACGATCACCGGCTTTGTGAATGGCGACTCTTCATCTGTAGTATCCGGCACGGCCACGGAGACGACGACGGCGACAACCGCATCTGTCGCTGGCACCTATCCAATCTCCTTTGCGACCCAGAACCTCGTGGCGGCCAACTATCGGTTCCTATATGTAAGCGGCACGTTGACGATTTCAGGTGGAGTGTCGCAGACCATTACCTTCAACGCGCTGCCCAATGTGACTTACGGAGTAAGTCCAAGCACACTGACGGCGACAGCTTCCTCAGGGTTGCCAGTAAGTTACACGGTGACAGGCCCGGCGACGCTCTCGGGTTCAACGCTAACCATTACCGGAACGGGCACCGTGACGGTAACGGCCAGCCAGGCAGGCAACTCGAACTACGCGCCTGCCACTCCTGTCTCGCAGAGCTTTACCGTATCGTCGGCATCCACTGCTAACTTCACCATCACGCCAGTCCCACCGCCGATCATTTACAGAGATCAACTCGGCATATTCGTTCTTCAACTCAAGTCGGCAAATGGCTTCAAGGGGAATGTGAAGCTAAGCTGCTCAGGCGGGCCAACCGGGTCTAAATGCGTTGATTTTCCACAAACGGTGAACCTGAACGGCTCAGCCTATGCTGTGACCGGAATCCTGTTCCCCAAGAGTGTGGCGCCCGGCACCTACACCATTACCATCACCGGCGTTTCTGGCTCTCTGACCAATACAGCAACCGAGAACTTCACGGTCAAGTAGTGGTCAGGAATACAGGTATCCTCCTCGCTCGGTTGTTGCTGGGCGAGGAGGACACTTCTTTCAGCATTTCGGAAAATTCTCTTGAGCAGTGACAGTCATGAATCAGGCTAAGGCACTCAGTCAGTATTCGAATGTGAATCTGGCCCGCGTGCTCGTCGCCGTCTCGCAAGTAACTGCTTGAAATAGAAGAAGTCTGAGAAGAGCTGTCAGCCACCGAAGTCAAGAAAGTTCTAAAGTCGTCATCTAAAGCCGACCGGTATTTTCTCAATCTCTTGGATGTCTTTGAGAAACCAACGATACGGCCATAAATCAGAGCCGCAAACGCATGTAGCTGAGAGTCGGATAATCGCATCGGCTGGCTGGAGAATCTTGGGTTCGTTTCACTCTTCGAAGCGAGCATCCCGCGGCCATAAAGAACAGTTGCCTTCATGATTTCCTACCGTCTATTCACTCGCTGAAAGATCGATCTGTTTCTTCGTCCCTTTATGCTGTGACCAGTTCGTACTGGTCGTTGCCCATCTTCATCTCTTTCATGTACGACAACTGGCGAAGACCCTCGCGAGACTCAATCCGTTCTTTCAGGTCGTGCAGTTCGGCTTCAGGAAGCTTGTAGACCATGTCGATGGACGCCTGATCGACGGCGAGCAGATCGGTAGAGGCGAGAATGCCGGGGTCACGCGCCTTCGGCGGTGCAGCGCTGACGCCGGCGCAATCGCAATCGACCGACATATTGCGCAGAACATTGATGTAAACGATCTGCTTGTCGAAATGATCGACGGTGGCCTTGGCCGACTCCACCATATTCTCCATGAAGGGTTCGCCTTTCAGCCAGGCAGCATAGTTCTCGTTGTCGGGTGCGGCGTGCACCATCTTCTTGCCGATGGTTCCGTCGGCGCAGCCGATGGCGATGTTCTTCAACGAACCGCCGAAGCCGCCCATGGCGTGCCCCTTGAAATGGGTCAGAACAACCATCGAGTTGTAGCGCAGCATGTGTTTGCCGACGGACATTTCCGTGAAATGTTTTCCGCCCTTGACGGGAATCATCACCGCGCCGTCTTCGTCCATGATGTCTACCGGGCAGAAGTCAAATCCGTTGATTTTGAGGGTCTCCCTATGGTCGACCGTTGTGTAGCGCTTTCCCTTGTAGAGCGTGTTGGTTTCCACCAGGCAGCTGTTGAGTATGCGCTGCTGCAGTGCTTTCACCATATCCCGTGGAAGGATGTTCGGGCCGTGAGGTTCGCCGGTGTGCAACTTGATGGCAACCTTGCCGCTGATCCGCTCGTTGATTTTGGAATACACACGCAGCAGCCCGTCGCCGCTGATGTCGCGGGTAAAGAAGACCTGAGACTTCACTGGTTGCGTGGCGGCAGCAGCCGATCGGATTACACCCAACTCTATCGCCGCGCCACCGAGTACAACGGCGCTTTGTTTCAGAAAAGTGCGACGTTCCATTTTCTTCTCCATATTTCTTTTGCGGCTTTATTAATTATTATGAGTCGGTTGAGTTAAACGGGAGGGTTTGCCCTCCCGTTGGATAACCATGATGCTCTGCTGCTTAACGGCCCACTAGCTTCTGCAGATTCTCCGGATACCTCGCGCCCTTGATGGCGATCTTTGAAGTTGCCTCGTTGAGCTGACGTAGGTCGTCTGCAGTAAGTTCGACGTTTGCTCCACCGAGGTTTTCTTCAAGGCGATGGATCTTTGTCGTGCCGGGGATGGGCACGATCCACGGCTTTTGCGCAAGAATCCATGCGAGTGCGATCTGGGCCGGCGTAGCATTCTTCTGCTTCGCGAACTTGGTGACCAAGTCGACCAGGAGCTGATTGGCATCCCGGTTTTCCGATGAGAAGCGCGGAACGATGTTGCGAAAGTCGGTCTTGTCAAACTGCGTGTCCTTGTTGATGGCGCCGGTCAGAAATCCCTTGCCCAGCGGGCTGAACGGCACGAAGCCGATGCCGAGTTCTTCGAGTGTCGGGAAAGTCGCTGTTTCAGGCTCGCGCCACCACATCGAATACTCGCTTTGCAGCGCGGTGACCGGCTGCACCTTATGGGCGCGGCGGATGGTGCTTGCGCTAGCTTCCGACAGACCAAAGTGCTTGACCTTGCCTTCCTGGATCAACTCCTTCACCGCTCCGGCGACGTCCTCAATCGGCACTTGGTCGTCGACGCGATGCTGATAGAAGAGGTCGATGTGGTCCGTCCTAAGCCGTTTGAGCGACTCCTCGGCAACGTGCTTGATGCGCTCCGGGCGGCTATCTAAACCCTGTTGCTTGCCGTCAAAGATACTGAATCCGAACTTGGTTGCGATGACAACGTCTTCTCGGAAGGGAGCCAGTGCCTCGCCCACAAGTTCTTCATTGGTGTAAGGACCGTAAATTTCGGCGGTATCAAAGAGCGTCACACCTCGTTCCGCTGCCGCTCGAATCAAGTTGATCCCTGTCTGCTTGTCCACGGCCGGCCCAAGACCGAAGCTCAGTCCCATGCAGCCGAGCCCTATGGCTGATACTTCAAGGTTGCTTTTCCCGAGTTTGCGTTTTTGCATTTGTGCCTCCTGTGACATAAGGATCGTTCACCGTTTGTGTAGATCGGCTCGTCTTCCGTTCTCCGTTCGTCCTCTTGAATCTGTATTCACTCTAGATCGTCGGGGATCTGGCCGTTATTCAAAAGGCGCCATTGTGTATACAGGACACGCCAATTCGAGGTTATGACACAAGTCAACACACAACGTCGAGCCTCCGAAAGGTATCTCAGATTTGCCCGCGCCGAGCCCGCGGCTCAGGCCAGAAAAATCGCCTGCAAACATAGACACCGTTCTGATTCAGCGTAATCAGTAAACATTCGCGGAATAGGCTCCAGTCGGTTTGACTTCGTACTCATTGATGCAGCAATTCCCGCTTTGGGACAGTTAAGCGGTTGGCTTGTGCCTGTTCGGGAATCTTCTTGACCATGATCTAAGTACTGGCGTTAAGTTGTCTACACTCGCGCAAAAGGTTAGCTTGCTCGACCAGAGGTTCTGTAACTAGAGACTCTGTACGGATGCTGTTCGGCTTCGCACGCCTCCAGGGGGAGGGTCGTTCCCAAGGGAGAATCTGATGAAGACTCGTGCAGTAGCAGTATCAGCTCCACTCATCGTACCTTTATTGGCGGCTACACCATCATTCGCCCACGGTGTTCTCTACGCCAATGGCCCAATCAACGGCACAATAAACGCACGGAGCGTCGCCGTACTTTCTGGGTCCACGCCCTCCCGTGCATCCACCAAGGGGGTATCGTGGCTCAAGAAATCGTAATTCGCTCTGAGAGGGACGTGGCACGGTTCGTTAATACACAACCAACGAGCAAATCTGCGATCTTCATAGTCCTGGTCGCATTGGGTGGGATTTTCGTTGATGCCTATGACCTGACGAGCCTAGGCATAGGCGTTGTGCAACTTCGCACGCAATTTCATCTCACGCCATTCGCAGTGGGCAGCGTAACTGCGATGATGGCGTTCGGTGCAGTCATCGGTGCTATGTCTGGTGGCTATTTCACTGATAAGGTCGGCCGCTTCAAGATGTTCATGCTGGATTTGATCTTCTTAGTAGTGGCGGCTATTGGTGCAGCACTGTCTGTCAACATCTGGATGCTCCTCTTTTTCAGGCTACTGATGGGAATCGGTGTTGGGCTTGATTTCCCGGTCGCATTGAGCTTCATCGCTGAATACGTGAATGAGCGGAAAAGGGGCGGCAGCGTTAATCTGTGGCAGCCTGTCTGGTATATCGCTACTTCATGTACAGGGTTGGTTATCCTGCCCTTCTATTACTTCGGCAACTTTGGCGATCATCTGTGGCGCATTGCGGTGGGGTTTGGTGCCGTTCCCGCCACCATCATTCTCATTCTCAGGTACAAGTTTATGGACGAAAGTCCCGGATGGGCAGCTCACTATTTGGGCCTGAATGAGGCGGCCAGAATTCTGGAAAAGATGTATGGAGTAAAGGTGAAAGTGGAGCGAGAACCAACGGCCAAGAAGCAGGATGTTAGGATCATCCGCTACTCCGAGATATTCTCGCCTAAGTACAGGCTGCGTACTTTTCTGGTCTCGGTAATTGGCATAACTCAGGCAACGGAGTACTACGCGGTCGGATTTAATTTGCCAACGATCTCTACGCGACTGTTTGGCAGTGCTTTCATATACGCGATTCTCGGCACTGTGTTTTTCAACATCTTCGGAATCATTGGGGGATTCGGTGGGGTCTTCTCCACAAATAGGATAGGTGTGCGCCGATTAGCGATCATCGGTTACACGATCGTGGTCATCAGCCTATTCAGCATCTATTTCTTGGGTCCACGCTTGCCGGTGATCGTGACCGCGCTATTGCTAGGTCTGTTCATCTTCGGCCATTCGTTCGGGCAGGGGTCACAAGGCATGACCATGGCTACGTTATCATTTCCAACCCGTATCAGGGGAATCGGAACTGGTTTTGCGCAGGGAATGACAAGGGTCGGAACGATATGCGGCTTTTACTTCTTTCCACTGGTAGTTGCAAAGGTTGGGATAAGCAAAATGCTGGCCTACCTTGCACTCATCCCGCTGTTTGGACTAATAACTACGCTTTTCATTAAATGGGAACCGGTCGGACAGGACATCGATGAACAAGATTCAGATGCCCGATTGGCTCTATCTGTGGGTGATTCTGCCACTGCGGGTAGTCGAGGGCTGAAGAAATAATTCTTGGAGGAATCAAATGGCTATTACATATTTAAAGAAAGCGGCTAAGACACCAGAGACCGAGTCTGAATCGGCTCGTCAGGTTGTCACGAAGATGCTGTCGGAGATAGAGAGTGGTCGCGAAGAAGCTGTGAAGCGTTATGCTCTCGAACTCGACCACTGGTCTGGACCAATTGTCGTCACCGAAGACGAAATTACCAGGTGTGTGGCGGACATCCCGGAGAGCGTGAAATCCGACATTTCATTTGCGATCAACAATGTGCGAGGGTTCGCGAAAGCACAGCTTGAATCGATACATGAATTTTCGAAGGAGCTGCTACCTGGGCTGCACGTCGGGCAAAGGCTTGTGCCATGCAACGTAGCAGGTTGTTATGTTCCCACGAGCAAGTATGCTTACATCGCATCGGCGTACATGTCGATTGCGACCGCAAAAGTTGCTGGGGTAAAAACCGTCATCACCTGCTCGACGCCTTTTCAGGGTAAAGGCGTTCATCCTTATGTTATGTACGCGATGAAGTCCGCCGGTGCTGACGTAATCCTGACCCTCGGTGGAGTGCAGGCAATTGCTTCCATGGCGTATGGCCTGTTTACCGGTAAGCGGGCCGACATAATCATCGGTGCCGGGAACAAATATGTTGCCGAAGCTAAACGAATGATCTTCGGTACTGTTGGTATTGACGTTCTAGCGGGTCCAACTGAAATCGCGATTATTGCCGATCAGACCGCCGACCCTGGATTGGTTGCATCAGACTTGCTCGGACAGGCCGAACATGGGCCGGAAAGCCCAGCAGGGCTGTTCACATCTTCACGTTCCCTTGCCGAGGCCGTCATGCGTTTGGTGCCGGAACTTATATCTAAGCTGCCACCCACAGCCAAAGGAAATACCGCTGCGGCTTGGCGGGATTACGGCGAGGTAGTGCTTTGCGATACGCGAGAAGAATTGGTCCAGGTGTCCGACGAACATGCACGAGAGCACCTGGAAGTCCACTGCTCCGATCTCGACTGGTGGCTCGCCAATCTAAGAAATTATGGTTCTTTGTTCCTGGGCGAAGAAACGACCGTGGCATACGGTGACAAGGCCTCGGGTCCAAACCATATTTTGCCTACGAAGTATGCGGCCCGCTATTCAGCCGGACTCTCAGTTCACAAGTACCTCAAGCCCCTGACTTGGCAGCGGATGGACCGTGAGGCCAGTGCCAAACTCGGAGAGATTGCCGCCCGAATCTGCCGCATTGAGGGCATGGAGGCACATGCCCGTACCTGTGATGAAAGAGTACGGAAGTACGCACCGCAAGTTAAGGCTGATCTCGGTGTCCCGGTCGAAGTTTAAATCCACTCACGGCACCCAGCGGCCACTCGCCAGAATCGCTGGGTGCTCTTCTCTCTTCGGCTCACATAAATCGAGTCACCCTTTCTTACCAATATGCTGGTTTCAGAGGCGCTTGACCTATGGTTGGGTTTTGAACGTGTAGGCCCGAGTGGCGCCGCGGTTCCGGCAGTGGTCCATTTGACCTCACCTTGGTGTAGGTACCGCGTTTGGCCTGCGATGAGTTAACGGTCGTATACGTGTCGTCCGATTCCACAAATGTCGATCCACATTACTTCCGGATCGCCGACAAACCGAGCAGAGCCCCGAATCGCAGGGCCGAGCAATATTAGTCCCCACCCGATGCTTTATTGCACACTTACCGGAATCGTCATTGTGTGAGAATCGGCCCCGCTCACTGCCGTCAAAGTGAGGTTGTAGCTTCCTGCCGGTGTTCCCAGGTCAGTGTTCACTTGTGAGCTAGAAGCGGAACCTCCTCCGCAGCTCATGAGCCCGATTAGAAGCAGAAAGAGAACCGCGAGCAAGAAGCTCTTTTTGCTTTTCTTAGTTTTGGAGGACATCAATACCATCGCCGGAATTAGCAGCCCGCAAGGGAATGCGGTCCATGCAGTAGCCCTTTGTGCAGCAGAGGCGGGGTGCGGTGCGTTGGTTGTCACCGTCAAGGTGGAGATCGCAGGAGAGCTGCCAGTGAGTTGAACCGATGTTGCTGAGCAAGAAGCTTCCAGCATGGAAGTTGGGACAGCGCAGGTGAAGCTTATCGTGCCCGTAAAACCGCTGATTGGCGTCACGGCGATTTTAGTTGTGGCTGTTTGGCCCCTGTCGACGGAGATAGGTGAAGTGGGAGATGCGGGCAAGGTGAAATCAGAGATCGTTACGGTAATGGCAGACGACGAACTCCGTGCATCATTTGAATCCCCACTGTAGCTGGCCGAAAATGTGTGGGCGCCAACGCCTAGACCACTTGGTGAGAAGGTAGCGACTCCAGCGGCACTCAAGTTGGCATTACCAAGCACGGAGTTGCCATCCGAGAATGTCACAACACCGCCAGGAGCGCCTGAGATGCCACTGCTTCCTGAAACTGTCGCAGTCAAAGTTAGTTGTGCCCCGGGCAGTAAACTCGTCGTATTTGCCGCCAGCGCAGTCATTGTCAGAGCTGGGTTCACCATCAACGAGACCGTTATGGTCGCGGCGTCGTAATCTGCCAGATCAGTCGGGGTGAACGTGACTGAAAGTGTTTGTGTACCTACGCTCAGCAAGGTGCCGGCTGGCGGGTTGTAGGTAAACATACCTGGGATACTAGTGGTGGCGTCCAACTGAGTCGTGCTGAGCGGCGTGCCGTAATTGATAGGAGCTGGCATCGGCCATGATATTGCCGGCGTTGTCTTAATAGCTGCGTTTATGACGAACGACGCCCCGCTTGATGTTCCGCCTGCAGGCGCGGGATTAATCACTGTAAGACTGGCACTACCAGGAGAAGCAAGGTCGGCGACTGCAATATACACAGTCAACTGAGTGTTACTAACAAAGATGGTGGTACGGTCGGAGCCGTTCCACTGAACGACCGAGCCAGGAACAAAATTTGATCCCCAAACAGTGAGTTGTAGGTCTGGTGCGCCAGCTATGACGCTCTGTGGCGAAAGACTTCCAATCGCCGGAACCGGGTTGTTGTTGATCGAGGGATTCGTGATGCTTGAACGCAAGAAGCACAACTGGTATGGGGTGGAGCCTGCCATGGCGATGGCATTGTTATATATAAAGCCTAAGCCATCTCGTCCCCACCGCTGGATGCGCGCACTGCTTGGTACCCATCCGTCTGCAAAGGGGAGTTGGAGGCTTCCGGTCACGGCAAAGGTCGATGTGCTCGCAGACGAGATCTGGTAGGCGGTGTTCGAGTAGGTGTTCCCAAGAAGGTAGATCAACCCCGTGCCAGGCTCCGGGTAAATTGAGAAAGCATAAGTGGTTGATGGAGCCAATGCGAAAGTTCCTACTGGGGCCAGTGTGGTTGCGCCGTAAACGGAGATTCCGGAATAGAGCATCCCATTCAGGTAATGCAATTCCGGTCCACCCTCGTTCCACTGGTTGCCCATTAGTGAAAGTCCCGTCCCGCCAACGCTGAACTTATAGAGTGAAGCTGGAAATACGTCACTGCTCGTGCCATAAAGGACAGTGGAGTCTGCGCCGAACGTCATGGTTGAGACGTCGTCATAAGATGGGGTACCCGCTCCGCGCATTTGACCGTCGTCATAGATGACAACCCCCTGTTCTGGAGGTTCACCACTAGCACCCCGCGCTACTGCAATGGAATGGGGAGCACCTGGAAGTACCTTGATATCCTGAGCAAAATACGGCCCAAAGAAGTTGCTGCCCAGAGGGATCGTAAGATCCACGCGGTTCGTGTAAAGATTCCAGCGCTCAACATTGTAATTGCCATCCACTCCCACATATAGGAACTGCCCATCGTCGGATAGTGCAAGCCGGTCAGGTATGTCGGCAGACGAAATGAGCGTACCGGTCGCGCCGGAAGTGGGATCGATGGTTATAACGGAATTGGGTGCTGTGGCGTCCGTTGACGCGATCGACGCATAAAATAAACGGCGATACGGATCGTAAACCATATCTTTTGCGGAATATGGAATTGAGAGATACAGGGTTACGGTTGCTGAATTCGAAATACCTCCACCCGGGGCCGGATTGCTTATCGTGACACTATGCTCACCGTATCCCGTAAGCAATGATGCTGGCGGCGCGGCCGTCAGGGTTGTCGAGTTGACGTAAGTGGTCGCGATCGCCTGTCCATCCCACTGCACGGTAGAAGCCGGGAAATATCCGGTACCAACGACCGTAAAAACCGCGTTGGAGGCTCCGATGGGAAGGGCACCCGACGAAAGCGCCTTCAGCGTTGGCGTAGGATAACTCGCGACCGCAGTTCCACTCAGCGAAGCCGCGTGCGGACTTCCGAGGGAGTTATCGGTAATAGTCAGAAAACCGGTGCGCGTGCCTGCAAGAGCCGGCGTAAAGATCACAGAGATGGCGCACCAAGTCGAGGGGGCAAGCACTGTGCCGCAGGTGTTCGTCTGTGTAAAGTCTCCAGAGGTCGAGATATTGGAGATCAGCAACGGCTCGTTGCCAACGTTTTTATACAGGATATTCTGGCCAGGGCTCTGGCTTCCAACAACATAGGACCCCGGAAAGGTTAGCGATGTTTGGGGTAAGTATCCGAGTGGCTCCTGGCCGGCACCACTGAGTCCCACGCTCTGCGGACTAGCCACGGCATTATCGGTGAAGAGTAGCGAGCCGAGATTACTGCCATATGCGGTAGGTAAAAAGACGACTGAGACTTGGCAGCTACCAGTCGGAGGAATCGGAGCCGAGCAGTTATCGCTCTCCGAAAATGCTCCATTTACTTGGATCGAGCTGATCGAGAGTGTAGCTCCACCAGTGTTGGTAACGGTCAGGGGCATTGGCGTACCCGCAGTGCCGACCGGTTGTGGCAGAAAATTGAGCGCCGAAGTTGAAAACGATATTTCAGGCCCGGTGCCTGTGCCCGTGAGCGTTGCCTGCTGCGTCGAGCCGACAGCATCATCCGTAAAGGTGAGCGTGCCGGTGCGCGAGCGGGTTGCAGTAGGCGTAAATGTCACTGCGGCAGTACAACTCGCATTGGGCGCCAGTGTCGAACAGTTGTGCGTGACCGTAAAATCGCCGGTGGCCACAACGCTTCTGACGATCATTGAGGCATCGCCGATATTAGAGAGTGTCACCGTCTGCGGAGCGCTGGTACTGAAAAGCGGCTGATTGCCGAAGTTCAGAACATTCGTGGAAAGGCTGGCGACTGGCGCTGTTCCTTGCCCAATCAGGCCCACCGTCCCGTTGCCTGAAACGTTGGCACCGGATACGATCAGCGACTCGGAAAGACTTCCACTCGACAACGGCTGGAGAATCACGGCGATCGTGCAACTGGCGCCGATACCCAATCCGTTGGGTCTAGAGCAATTATTGGTCTGCTCAAAATCTGCGCCTATTTGCATTGGGCTGAAATGCAGCTTAGTGGAGCCGGTGTTGGTGACGGTCACCGATTGGCCTGCACTGGTGGTGTTCGTCTTCTGCGCGCCGAACGTTAAGCTGCCCGGCAACACTTCCAGGGTGGTGGTGCCCTGATACTCATAGCCCCCGATATCCAACACGCCCTTCACTACTCTCGGATCACCGCCGGCGTCTGTCGCGGGAATCGCTGCAGTCGCTGGATCCGATGCACCGATTGCCGGCGAGCCAGTGGCAACGTGAAAATCTTCGTTGGCCGGATCGGCAAAGAGCGGGTCCGCAGAGAGGTTGTGGTTTGTGCCTGTCAGGTCCGGACAGGTGTACGCCGTCCCTCCATTGCCATACACGTCGTTATAAGCAAAGTTCGCGACCGTGATCCCATAAGTCGTCGAGCTCTCACACTGAATCGCCGTTCCCCCACTGCTCGCCACAATGAGATTATTGCGAAACGTTCCATCCCACCAACTGAAAGCGGCCAGCTCTGCCGATGTGCTGCCATTCGAGTTGTAGGCAACCGTGTTGTTGCTGAAGTCGCCGGGCATGCGTCCCCAATAGACGCCGCCACCGTGATTCATCACAATCACGTTGTCGCGCACAATTGAGGAGCCTTCGTTATCAATGTTCATCCCGCCTCCCTGAGAATCCTGAGAGTAGTTGTCATGGATGAAGTTGCCCTCAATCAGGGCATTACCCGCCGCCCACATCTCAATCCCGCCGCCGTCATATCCGCCGAGGTTCCCGTAGATTTCATTGTGGAGAACCTTCGCGGTACTGGCTCCGCCGATTGCAATTCCGCCGCCGCCTACACCCCCGGGGTAGCAGCCCGCCGCCCGGTTGTTGTCGT
>Ga0316231_1001067_pt1 | contig 32856 bp, 26 predicted proteins | sample TBH18027metaG_FD_206002 | JGI IMG/M metagenome (GOLD analysis project Ga0316231, IMG submission 206002) | Freshwater microbial communities from Trout Bog Lake, Wisconsin, USA - TBH18027 | ecosystem: Environmental > Aquatic > Freshwater > Lake > Hypolimnion/Profundal zone | place: USA: Wisconsin... | reverse complement strand
GACTCGGATGAATCAAAAGAAATACAAAAGCTTCATCGCTTTCTGGCTGATTTTAAAAGGCGATCAATGATCCACGAATATCGCCTGATGAAAAATCGGGGATCAAAGCCAAAATCGACTCTTCTAAAATACCATGTCGTTATTGAATTTTTGGATGATTCACAATTTGAACCGCCTTTTGCTGAAATAGCACAGATCGGCATACATTCCGGGCTTCATGGAGCCATGATTGAAAACGTCTCTGGTTTTGTCGTGGAAGTCTTTGAAGATATCACCTGAAAAGGAGACGCTGGGTTCCCCCTGCGGATTTCCTCGCCAAGAACCCAATAAAGGTCTAATTTCCAAATATGCCTAAACCAGAAAAAACCACCACCCGCAAACCCAACGCTGCCTTGATGAAACCTGTGCAGCCCGACGACAAACTCTCCGCCATCGTAGGATCGACTCCCCTACCCCGTAGCGAGATGACCAAGAAGCTCTGGGATTACATCAAAAAGAACAAACTCCAGGACGCCACCAAGAAGACGCTCATCAATGCCGATGCGCCCTTGAAGGCCGTGTTCAACGGCAAGAGCCAGGTCACCATGTTTGAAATGACCAAGCTCGTCTCGGGTCACATCAAATAGATGGGTCTCGGCACCAAGAACCGTCAGAAGCAGACGGCTGACCTTTGCAAGGACCAACTGCGCGCCACCTATCCCGCGCAGTTGGTCCTCGTAGAGGATTTTATCCGGGAGATTGAGGGCGTCGGAAAAGCGCAGGATACTTCCGCGTGGGGACAATTCACCGACCTCTCCCACAACACTGGCAAGATGCTCAATCAGTTGGACGAGCGCTTCACCAAGTGGATGAACGGGGAAGAATAACCCGGTAGCCGGTCAGGATTTGATCGGCATCAATCTTCGGGGCGCCTGCGCATGTTATCCCGCAGGGTTTCCGGCAGGACTTCCTTTTCCCACCGGCTGATGGCAACTGTCGCCACCCCGTTGCCGATCAGATTTGTAATGGCGCGGCACTCACTCATAAACCGATCAATGCCGACCAGAAGCGCAAGGGAAGCGACTGGCACAGATGGCACCACCGCCAGCGTGGCCGCAAGAGTGATAAAGCCTGCGCCAGTCACGCCACTGGCCCCCTTGGATGAAATCATTGCCACCAGCAGCAGTGCAATCTGGTTGTGCAATGTAAGCGGCGTGTTGGTTGCCTGACTCAAAAAAATGGCGGCCATGGCCATATAGATATTCGTGCCGTCCAAGTTAAAACTGTATCCCGTCGGGATGACCAGCCCCACCGTCGAATCGGAACAGCCGAGCCGCTGCATTTTCCGGATGATGCCAGGGAGCGCCGTTTCCGACGAACTGGTTCCCAGCACCAACAGCAGCTCCTCCTTGATATAGACGAGAAAACGGAAGATCGAAAAGCCGCTGACCCACGCCACCGTTCCGAGAACCCCGACCACGAAGATCGTCGCGGTTAAATAAAAACCGGCCATGAGTGCGATCAGATGATTCAGCGATCCAAGGCCATAGCTTCCCACCGTGAACGCCATCGCGCCGAGCGCGCCCAGCGGTGCGACCCGAACTACGATTCGCATGATGCCGAAAAAGACAAGCGACGCTCCCTCGATGACTTTCAGCACCGGTTCGCGCCAGATTCCAAGCCCGCTGATTGCAAAAGCCGTAACCCCTGATACAAGAAGAACCTGAAGCAGATCACCGGTGACAAACGCGTCGAAAAGCGTGTTGGGAATGATGTTCAGCAAAAATGTGGTCGTGTCCAGAGCGTGCGCCTTTTGCACGAAGCCCTGACCGAGCGAGGCATCGAGGCCGGTCGGGTTGAAATTGAATCCTGCACCTGGTTTCAGGACATTCACCACAACCAGCCCAATGATCAGGGCGAGCGTGGACATGACCTCAAAATAAACCAGCGCTTTCAGACCCACGCGCCCCAGTTTTTTCAAATCCCGCATGGAGGCAATCCCGTGAACCACCGTGCAGAAAATGATTGGCGCAATCATCATTTTCACCAGCTTGATAAAGCCATCGCCCAGCGGTTTTAACGACTTCCCGAAATCAGGAAACGCATAACCGATAAGAATTCCGATGCCTACCGCAATCAACACCTGAAGATAGAGAATGCGGTACCACGGCTTATGCGGTGGCGATGAGGTGGAGGAAACCTGAATCACGCAATCCGGAGGGGGTGTTTGCAAGGGGGAAAAATATCGGATTTTTTAATGCTTGGCAACGCTCCCGACATGGTTGTCACCCACCGGCGTCCTCACTCCACTTTTCAGATTGATCGGTGCTCACTCATCGGGCAGGGTCTGACCCTCATCTCCCATGAACGGCAATCTCATCTCCTTTTCCAATCTCGATTTCACCTCGGATCACCCTACCCTCAACCGGGCGTTCCGCATCGCCATCGGCGATCTGTTCAGCAACATCCTTCCCCATCAGTCGGGAGTGCTCGATGCCCCACGCCCGATGATCATGGCGGGCCTCGATTACGAAAATCCGTGGACCCGCGATGCCGCCATCAACTGCTGGAACGGCGGCAGCCTGCTTGTGCCTGACGCCGCCCGCAACACGCTGCTGGGCGTTCTGGAAAACGCCAAGGGCCAAGCCCGCATCGGCGGGGAATACTGGGACAAAATCATCTGGGTCACCGGTGCCTGGCACCATTATCTGGTCACCGGCGACCGCGCATTTCTCGCCTCGGCGCTACAGACCGCCACCGCCTCGCTGGAGTTCATGGAGCAGACCGAATTCGACCCCACGCGCAATCTCTTTCGCGGCGGAGCCTGCTTCCAGGACGGCGTGGCAGCCTACCCGGACCGCTACGCCCGCACCAACGGCTCCAGCGGCATCATCGACTGGATCCGCGCCAATCCCCAGGAACGCGCCCTGGTCGGCATGGGCCTGCCCATGATGGCCTGCTCCACCAACTGCCTCTATTACTCAGCCTATCTGTGCATCGCGGAAATGCTGCGCGAACTGGGACTCTCCGGCGCGGAAGCCTATGAAACCAAGGCCAGCCGCCTCCGGGAAGCGATTCTCACCCACTTCTGGGACGACGCCACCGGTTCGCTCGCCTACCTCCTCGACGACCAGGGACTCTGCCGCCATCAGGAAGGCCTGGGAGCCGCGTTTGCCCTGCTCTTCGGCGTGCTCGACCCCGCCCAGGCCCAACGCCTCTTCGCCACCCAGCACATCACCCCGCACGGCCTCCCCTGCGTCTGGCCCACCTTTGAGCGATACCTTGGACAAGATGGCCACGACCTAGGACGCCACAGCGGAACCATCTGGCCCCAAGTCAACGCCTTCTGGGCCGAATCAGCAGCCCGCCACAACCGCACCGATCTCCTAGTCGAAGAACTCCTCAGCCTGGCATCCAAGGCCGACCGCGACGTCCAGTTCACCGAACTCTATCACTCCGCCACCGGAGAAATCTACGGTGGCCTCCAGGAAGGCCTCACCGACAACAGCATCGGCCTCTGGAAATCCTGCCGCCGCCAGACCTGGAGCGCCACGGGATTCCTGCGCATGATCCTGCACGGAATCCTGGGCCTGCGTTTTGAGAAAGACGGCCTCCGCTTCCAGCCGCAAACCGTCGCGCCGATAACGTCATTCCGCCTGCGTGGCCTCGCCTACCGCAACGCTCAATTTTCGCTGGAAGTCACCGGTACTGGACACCGGACCGCCTCCGTGTATGTCAACGGCGAACCCCGGCCCGAAGCGCGCATCGCCGCCGAAGAGACCGGCGAACAGCAAATCGTCATCCGCCTTGCCGACTAATTCTTCCCCGCAGCCGGGTCGAACTGGAAGCTCCAGCGAGCCTCTTTCTTTTTGCCGCCAACTTTCGCGGAAACAATCACCGTATATTCCTTGTCCCGTAGCGGCTGGCTGGGCGATTGAAAGCTCACCGTCTTGGTCGCCTCGTCGTATTTGGCCGGGACAACCCCAAAGCCGCTGATGCGCATCTCCACACTCCCCTCGTCGATGGCTCCCATGTTGTCGAGCACGGCCTGGATGACTGGCTTGGGATCGGAAATCGTCGCACCGTCGGCGGGCTCTGTCTCCAAAGTGGATCCCACGTGGGTTTCCGACGCTGGCGCTTGGGCATACATGGACGTCCCCGGCCCGACTCCGCCGCCAATCATGGCCAGCGCATCATTAAAAGTCTTGGGCTTGGTGGATTCCACGCCGTAGCGCCCGATCATGTCAAAGCCGGGGCTGGAGAAGGTGTTGCGTTGGCCGTAGGTGACAAAAGCCGCCTGGTACCCGGCTTCCTTGATCACCGCGCGCGACTGCTCGTTGTAGATGCCGCCGGGGTAGGCGAAAACATTCACTTTGATGCCCAGTTGGCGCTCGATCAGCTTTTTGGAATCGACGATCTCCTTGTGCAACCATGCCTCGTAACCCATCCGCTTGATCTCTTCGGCGGCTGGCTTGCTCAAGAGCGCTCCTTTGCCTTTCAAGCTCTGGTGACTGTAACTGTGGCAGCCAATTTCCACCCCCGCGTCGCGCATTTCGGCAAGCTGATCCCAGCTCACGGACTTGCCGCCCGTGCCGATGTAGTTGATGTAAACGAACATCGTGCAGGGATAGCCGAATTTCTTCAAAATCGGCCAGCCAGCCTCGTAGGCGGAGACATACCCGTCGTCGATGGTGATCAGCGCGCTCTTGACGGGAATTTGCTTTTCATCACGCCGCCACGCCAGGAAGTCCTGCATGGAAATCACCGTAAAACCGTTGTCCTTGAGCGCCTGCATCTGCCGCTCGAAGTCGGCAGGCTTCGTGGACATCGGGCTCGCGATCTCCTCAAAGCGGTGGTAGCAGAAGACGATGACCCCGGCATCGCGGTTGGCAGTGATTCTCAGCGTCGGCGCAGGCGTGGGAACCGGAGTCGGCGTCGGCGTGGCAACCACCACGGGCTGCTTGGGTGCGAGATGAAGCGCTTTTTTAACTTTCTCGCAGCCAGTAAAGGAAAGGGTAGCCAGAACGACGCAGGTCAGAGCAAAACGAAATTTCATGAAAAAGTAAGAGTGGGTTGCGCTCACAAAGTTACAGTATTTTTCCCGATGGCAAATGGAGAAATGCAAACATTTACACCACCACCCAAAAAACGCCCCAAAAGGCATCTCCCGGCTTTTTTATTCGGCCCTAAGGAACCGCCACGATAATCCGTTTGAACGTCTCGGTGAACTCCTGCGCGTTCTCAATCGGTATGATTACCGTCTCCCGCCGCCCACCAGCATCTTCGGTAATCCGTAGGAAACGACCCCTGTGATTCTCTTGGAGATCCAGGAAGAAAATCTTGTACTCTACCTCGATTTTCTCGGTCGCCAGCGTCCTCCCGGCTTTGGACATATAACCCTCCGAAAATCCCGGGCGGTCATAAGATGAAGAAGAATCAATCATACTGAATACAAATATCTATAAGTAGTGCTAAAGTCAAGGGCGTAACAGTATTCATATCGTCACAGTTTTGTCTTCAAAAAATTTGGAAAATGTTACGTTGTTTTTACCCGTTCGCCATTTTTCCCCTCCCCATAAGAGGGAGTGGCTCTCCCTAAAAAAATACGCCACATGCCAACAACACCTGTGAATTATTGATTCTCACCGGCTGGGATCACCGGACTCTTGACTGCTGCTGGAGCCTGCAAACCCTTCGCGTAATCGGGCGCATGGGGGACGGTATTATAAGGATTCCAGTCATCCGTCTTAAAATCAGGAGGCCAATCATCCGTGCGGAAAGGGGAAGTGGGCAATCCCTCCTTATTGTAAAGATTGCATCGGGGCGCATTTTCCCACGCGTAGCGAATCGCCACCGGATTGGCCACCTGCGGGCTCGATACCAGCACAGAATTCCCCTCAATTTTTGCATCCGCCAAAACCCAATATCTGTCCTCTCCTGCGATCATAAATCCCGCCAGCGAGGTCGTTGGCAAGGGAGCTACTCCGGGAGCCAGATAGGGCGCGCTCCCAATGGTCAGGCCGGCGCCAACCTCCCTAAATAGCACGCGAATCGCGCTTCCCTCACTTTTCGCCGACTCAAAAATCGGCCCCGAATAAACCACCTCCTGCCCATAAGCGACACGCTTGGCCGCCTGCGCCAGACGCAACCCGACATACAGCTTGTGGGGTGGGTGCAGATTGACCGGTTCACCCACGTCAATCGTCACCGCCAATCCCGCGTTTGGCACCGACTGAACCGTCTTGAGCTGCGATTCGCGCACGAACGGCCAACTCTGCACCGCTTGCTGAAAATTGGGGAGTTGGACGACTAGAAACGGAAAGTCCCCCTGCCCCCAATTCTCGCGCCAGTCGGCGATCAGCCGCGAAAGCAAGGTTTTATACTCCAGCGGACGGGCATGATTGCTCTCGCCCTGATACCAGATTGCCCCCTTGATCCCATAAGGAACAAGCGGAGCAACCATGCCATTGAAAATGCTCGACGGCACCCGCCCCCCACCCTCGGGAGGAAGAGGCGGCCCGGGCGCTTCTGGAGGCATCGGCGGCTTCGGCGGCTCAGGCGTTCCTGCTTTCTGGGACTTGCTCCACTCCTCACCCCATTTCTTCCGCGCCTCCCGATACGTCTCCCCATAATTCTGCTCCCACTTTGTTTGCGCCGCTTGGTAAGCCTCCATCAACGCCGGATAAATCGCCACGCTTTGAGGATACGCCGCCAGACGCTGCTCATAAGCGTCCACGTAACACTTGAGCGAAGGCTCCTTTCGCAAACCGGAAATGCTAACCCAGGGAGCCGCGCCCGATCCCACCCAGTAGGCACCAATCAGGCCAATCGGACGCTTCAGCGTGGAGCGCAACTCTCGTGCAAAATAATAGGCCACCGAGGAAAACTTACCGGTCGTTTCCGGGGTGCAGACCACCCATTTCGCCGGGATGTCGCTCTCCGGCTGAAAACTCGCCCGATCTGGAACTCCATAAAACCGGATTTGCGGATCCTTCGCTTCCCCGGCCTCCGCCTTGGGAACGGCAAATGCCATATTCGATTGCCCGGAACAAACCCAGACGTCTCCCACGAGCACATCGCTGAATGTCAGCGTGTTTTTTCCCGCCACAGTCATCGTCACCGACGAGGAACCGGCTGACAAGGGAGGAAGCTTCACCATCCATTTGCCATCGGCACCCGCCGTCGCAGTGCCGCTTTCCTTCCCGACCGTCACAGTCACACGTTCTCCAACCTCCGCAGTCCCCCACACTGGCAGATGGAGGTCTTGTTGGAGAACCATGTGATCTCCAAAGAGGGAAGACATCTGGACATCTGCCCAAAGGAAATCGGCACCAAAAAAAATCACCACGACAACCCGCAGGATCATTTTAAAACATGGCATATAGAAAAAGGATTCATCCCGCTGGGGCCGGTGCCCGTCAACTCTTATGCACTCGGATCATTGGCGGAGGATCAGTCGATTCAGGTCAGGTCGGTAAATGGATTAAACGCGATTTCCCATAGAAAGCCGTCTGGATCGGCGAAGTAGCCAGAATAGCCACCCCAAAATACGTCTTGCGGAATCTTCATGGGCGTTGCCCCCGCCACCACCGCCATGGCAAAAACTTCGTCGGCCTCTTTCTTGGATTTCACATTGTGCGCGAAGGTAAACCCGGGAAATCCGGATCCCGCTGAAGTCACCTGAGCGTCTTCAGCCAAGCTCTCGCGGGGGAAAAGCGCCAGCCACGTCCCCTCCAGCCTGAACATCACGCACACATCGCCCTCCTTATAATTGTGCAGATTGAACCCCAATCCGTCTCTGTAAAAGGCCAGTGAGCGCCCCACGTTTTGGACACCCAGAGTGATCATACTGATCTTCGGCTTCATCATGGAAACGTAATAACCAAGTCCCAAGGGAGGAAGGACTATTTTCTATCGAGCGGACTCACAAACGCCGGAATCCACCCCAGCGCGCGCAACTTCTCAACCACCGCCCGCGTCAAAACCAACTCCCCGCCAGGATTGAGGTGAATGCCATCCACCGGACTTGCCAGGCAAGCCAACGGTTGCTTCTGCGCCGCAGCATCGAACTCCGACTTCAAGGAAATCACCGGCACATCTTCTTCCCGACCCACTTCCGCAATCACCGGATTCCCCTTATTGCCGTGCGTCCAAACCTTCTCCATGTTCTCCGCCTTGGGATCGGGATACTGGAGCAGCAACACGCGAATCCCAGCCCCCTTGGCACGCCCCACGATCTCCTTCAAGTCCTCCTTAAACCGGGCTGAAACCTCCGCGTCGCTGGCGTCTCCCGCATGATCCTTCGAAAAATTGTTGGCGCTGATCATGATCACCGTCAAGTCCGGCTGCCACCGCAGCAAGCGTTCATCGAGGTGTTGCAGCACCCCGGCGGAAGTATCCCCCGCCTTACCCTGATTGAGCACCTCCACCCGCCCCCTTCCCAGCGCGGATTCCAAAGCCAGTTGCAGCAAATCCGCCCACTTGATGTATTTGTCCAGATACGTCTCCCCCGGACTCGGCCCCGTGAGCGAATCCCCCAAACAAACGACTTTCAGTTTTTCCGTTTTCATCAATATTTCGGTTTTTTTGGCGTAGATTTTTGGATGGAGCAAGAAGCAAGCAACGTAACCGATCGTTGCAATCCCCACCACGCCCAAAAACCGCGCCAAATAACGTTTCTCGATTTTTACAGGCCCCTAAATCCCTGCAAACGCATAAGCCCCTTTCGCCTTCAACGCCGTGCTCCCATTCAGTCGGATCACTTCGCCCGTTTCGAGGTCCGTCGCCGTCCCCTGAAGCGCAGAAACCACATCCTCAAACGTCCAGAGAACCGCCGGAGCCCCCTTCTCATCGAGCCAGACCACATGGGTGCCGCCCGGTTGCAAACGGAGCCGCTGCATCTGCGGCAACGCCTTGTTGTAAAGGTGGTTCACGCGCGCATAAGCCGCCGCCTTGTCGCCTCCAGGGAAGCGTGTCCGATCCTTGGGTGTTACACCCCACGGATCGCCGCCAAGGCCGGGAATGGAACGATGCGCCGCCATCCAAAGATACCGCGCCGGGCTCACCTTGTCCGCAGTCAGCATATTATCCGAAGTAAAGAACGAAGGGCTGCAATCCATCATCGTAAAGGCCTGGTCGCCCTCAATGAAATCGTCCCACAACCGGCGGCGGAACTTGTCATTGCTAAACCCAAACGTCGCCACCTGGCTAACCCCAAAAATAGTGACAATCTCCACCCGCTGGCGGAACCCGGCCCGCTGCAACTCTCCCTGCATGCGGAAAATTTCATCCGCTTGCGGCCCTTTATCAGGCGAACTCCAGTCAATGCACGTAACGCCCAAGTTTTGGTAGGAATCCCAGAATATCCCCGCAATGCCGGTCTCTTTTTTGACGTCGAGAATCTGGTTCTTGAACCAATCCCCAAACCCGCTGCGAACACGCCCGCTCCAAAGACTGCCGTAATTGCCGTCCCAAGGATCGCCATTCGCCTCCTTCATCACCCACTCGGGATGTTCCTTCCAGACCGGAGCCATGCGCGAAAGGTGGAAGGAAAACCACTGCATCAGCCGCAACCCGTTAGCCTCGGCCGTATCGTTGAGCTTCTTCATCCCCTCCGGCCCGCCAAAAGCCGGGGCATAATGGAAGCTGTAAGGGCAGCAGATGTTCCCCTCGATGCCCGGCGTCGTATCCGAAGTCACACTGTCCCAAACGCCATGCACAAACACCTGACGGAATCCCATTCGAGCATACTCCGCCAAATCATTCGCCAGCGGCTCGGCCCATCCGGCCATCCGCTCCTTCAAATGCGCGTCCCAAAGATGCGCCCCAATGCACGGCTGCGGCACTTCCAGTTCAAAATTGTAATAAGCCAGGATGCGCCGCCGGACCTCCGTAAAGCAATCCAGCCACAAATTGCGCACCGCATGGCGCGGGAAAGGCTCCGCCGCCTGCAAAACCAGCAGTTTGCGCTCCGGAGCCTGCACCTTCTCACCCAGCGGAAAATAAGCACGGTCGATATAATGGATCACGTTCTCATCGGCGAACTTGTCCAGACGCGCCCGCGTCAACCCCGGCTTCTCCGCAAACAAGCAGAGTGCCGTATTCCCCTTCACTTGGAAATCGCAAATGGCCGCGCCCGCCGCCCGCGGCAGCATGTCCATGGGATACGCTCCGCCCCATCCGTCGGTGAAAAATTTCTCGATCGTGGAAAACGCGCTCTTTTCCTCCACCGCCTGCTCCAACTGGATCGCCGAAATATCCTGCTGAATCAACGTGCAGCCCGAAGCCGCCTCCCCAATCTCCCAAGTCGAGGTCTCCAACAGCCAGTGGATGGGATGCCCCGGACACGAATAGCCAATCTGCACCGCAAGCCCCTGCCACTCATTCTCGTAAAGCCGCTCGGTAACAGGCCGGAACGTCCAGGTGAACTCCGCCTCCGGGGAATTGACCCGCCGGGTCTTGATGCGCGCCTCACCCATCATGTCCGCTTCCTGAGCGCGGGGCATCCAGCGTCCCTGCGAAAGCAATATCACCTCCACCGCCTCCCCCTTCCTGCGCACTTCCTTGAGGCGGAAAGTCTCAAAGCGGACCGCCTCCTCCGAATGTTCGCTCTCCGTGTAAACCGTCCAGGGAAGCACCGTCGAGCGCAACGGCGTTCCCTTGTAGGAAACCGCGCCAATCCCGAGGCATTCGCTCCCGTTGATGGCAAGTTGCAATGAAAAGCCGTTGGAAAAATCAATGATGGGGTTCATGGGGTAGTGATATAAATCGAGTCATGCCTGATTGCGCCGCAATCCCAAGCAAAAAGTGCATTTCCAGAGAAAAACTGCCAATCCTTTTCTCAGGTAGGTTCCCATACGGTGCAACGCGAAAACGCATGGCAATGCTCCAAATGATTTGTGCAAAAGCACGGCTTTTGTCCTCATCACAAGGCTCCAGCCAATAGTGCCATCTGTGCCGAGTGGATTGTAAAACCCACTTTCCCAAGCCACTTTCTTGACAGTTTTTCTTCACGCACCATCATCTGAGACAAGAAAATTATGAGCGACGAAGAACGGACAGTTAGCAAACATTTGACCTTGGAACAGCTCTATCGTCTGGGGCTTAATAAGAAAAAAACGACATTGGAGGAAGTCTATCAGGGCACCAGATTTGACCAACTGATTCCATTTCCTGCGTTTTCGCTAGACGCGAAACTCAAGAGGCAATGCGAAGTTCTCTTTAAAGAGCGAGTTCTATCAAACGCATCGGAGATTATCCCGAACGACGCCTTCTCAATGCCCAAATGGATTTTCCTGGAATATTTGGTCAAATATCAGAATGCGCTTCTTCACGGATCAGCAAACCCGATTCTCCGGTTTGAGCCAAGGTCATCACAAGACAATATTGTCGATGGACATCTACCTCGCGTGTATGCTGCTTCCAGCGGGATAATGGCCACCTTCTTTGCCATCCTCGACAGACCCTTTTTGACAAAGCGCGGTATTTGCGCCATGAACGTTTTCTATGCTCCCTTTCAGGATGCTACCGGAGAAACTCGTGAGGGATTTCATTTCGCGGTTGATTACAGGTGTCTGCCCATGAAACCTTATCAAAAGGGCATCGTCCATGTGCTTTCGCGAGATAGCTTCACCTCGGATTCCAGAGGAATGCAATGGTATTCCGAAATTCCAGTCGTCCCTCAAGCCATGATTGAGATGAGTCCAGAGGATTTTCCGCTCCTGCAAGATATTCGCGGAATCGACTGGGAATTTTTGGCGAAAAACTTCCCCGACACTATGGAAGGGTTTCCTTGGATTAATGATGAATCCCTTTATCCAAGGAATAAGAACCGCGACGGCGAAAATACCGATGACTCTGAAAAATCTCGCGTTTTCCAAAAAACTTGAGGAGCTTCTTCGACATGAAAACTCCCCTCTCGGTTTTCCTTCTCATCATCAGTTTTTCTGCCATCGCAAAGGCGGACGTTCCAGTTTTTGACATTCCAAAAATCGACGGCGTGACGATTGATGGGAAAAGCAACGATTGGAGCGAAAAAGGATTTTGCGTCGAGGTCCTGGGAGGCACAAACGGCAAGCTCACACCAGCGGCGGCTTTCGACTCGGCTTTTCGCCTTGGCTGGGACGAGCGCGGGTTGCTGGTGCTGGTCAACGTGACCGAAATCGTGCATGACGAGGCCAACGAAGATAACGAGCTTTGGAAAAAGAATTCCGTCGAGATTTTCTACGCGCCACAACGGAGCTCTCGCGATGTTTTCCAGGTGGTGATCAGTCCGGGATTGGACCCGAAGCACCCGGAACTTCGGTTCAACATCCACGACCACCGCAAGTCGGAAGCCTTAAAGCACACGAATGCGACGGTGACTGCGGTGCGCACCAAGACCGCAAACGGTTATACCCTGGAGGCGTTGCTGCCGTGGGAAAATCTCGGGATTAAACCGGAAGCCGGGCGCGAGCTTGCCTTCCAGATTTGCGTGAACGATACGGTGGGCGGGGACCGCTTCCAGGCGATGTGGTATCCGCTCGTGGCGGGGGCTGGCGATGACTCGACGAAGATGCAGCGGGTGCGGCTTTCGGACAAGCCGTCGCCGCCGATTAATGCCGTGGTATCGGGCGAATACGAACGGTTCCGCCGCGCATGCCTTCATGTGGCGGGCAGGACGGACCTGGTTGGCAAAACCTTCACGGTGAAGGAGGGTGGGCGCGAACTGGGCAGCATTCCCATAACCGCTGACGGCGACCGGGCATGGGCAAATCTGGTGCTGCCGATGCCCCCGCTGGGCAAGGCATACGGGCCGCTGGACGTATCTTTGGACGGCCAACCGGTGCAAACCTACAACCTGCCGGATGCACAGGTGGAGCGGGCGAAAGCCTTCATGGAGCAAAGGCTGAAGTTCGATCCGAATGTCTTTTCGGGCACGAAGTTTCCTAAATGCGATTTTGAGCAGCCTTCCTGTGTGGAGGATTTAATCGGGCCCTATACCATCACGGCGAAATTCTATGACGCCAATTACAACCCCGTGACGACAGCAGAAAAGCCGGGCCGTTACGGGGCCGTCGTCGAGATCAAGACCGAAGACGGGAAAACGTTCCGGCGATTGCTGACCTTGTTCCGCACGCAGCAAAAGCTTTCCTGGTGGGCACATACGGAAGTTGCAGGATCGATTGGATATCCACAGGAAATCGGGATCAATCCCACCGTGGCGAAAGAACAAAAACATTCGACCGAAAAATACCTGTCGTTACTGCTGGAAGAGAGTTTCTCGCGGGACGCGGCGGCCCCTGCATTGACGAGCGCCCTCTACGAGACGAAGCCGGGCGCGAAAGACACAGGCATCTCCGAGGATTTCCTTACGCGGGACCGCCAGTGGTGGGTCGGCCTGAAACGCAAGCTCGCCGGAACAGACAAGCTTTATCCCCAACCGTTCGTCTGTCCGCAGGCCGTGACAGAAATGCCTACGACGGTGCTTCACGAAGGCATACCGAAGGAAGCGGGCATGAAGCCCGACGCGGCGGAGAAAATTGACACCCTGCTCAAGCAGTGGTCGGCGGATACCGACGAGGCATTCGCCGTCTGCATTGCGCGGCATGGGGTGATTGTTTTGCACAAAGCCTACGGCCAGCGTGACGGCAAACCGATGACCGTGAATACAAAATGCTGGATGGCCTCAATCACCAAAGCGATGTCAGGTTCAGCGATGATGATGCTTGTGAATCAGGGATTGGTGAACCTCGATGATCCCGTGGCGAAGTTCCTGCCGGCGTTCAGCGGAGTCCCCGTCCCCACGCCGCTGACCGTCCGCCACCTTTACACGCACACCAATGGATTGCAGGGGCATTGGGGCGATGATCTCAACGACTTTGACGATGTGATCGCCGGTTACTATCCCTTCATGGAAGTGGGCAAGCGGCATGAATACAACGGTGCAGGGCTGGCGCTTGGCAGCAAGATTGTCGAAAGCATCACGGGCGAAGCTCTGCCGCAATTTTACAAACATCACCTGCTCGATCCACTCGGGTGCGCCAACACCACTGTCACCAACAGCTCCTACGACGCCCAAACCACGCCGATGGACCTCGCCAAAATCGGGCAGATGCTGCTCAACCGCGGCAGCTATGGCGACAAGCAGTTCATGAGCGCGGAGACATTCCAACAAATGCTTCCCGCGCGGCTGACCAAAGTGCTTGGCCCGGACACCACCCTCGAGTGGGGCATCGGCTTGGTGTGGTTTAAGGACGACGGCCTCGGCAAGGGAACCTTCGGCCACGGCGCAGCATCATCGACGACCTTGCGGATCGACCCAGAACACGATCTAGTCATCGTCATGACCCGCAACGCGATGGGCAGGAATTTCATCAAGTATCACCCGAAATTCCTCGCCTCAATCATGGAAAACCTCGCCGAATGATTGAGACCATTTCTCGGAGATAATCGAACGATACAACGCGTGTCATCCCGAGCGGAGCGAGGGATCTCTCAACATACCCAAAGCGTGGCTTTTTCTTTGTGTGAGAGCTTGGAGTCGTTTGCGGCTCACTCCCCGCGATATTCGCGGACCGCCTCAACCATCGCCAGGTATCCCGCCGCCGGAACGTATTCGGGAATCGAATTCCCGGAACCGATGGCGATGCCGCCGTGACCCACCGAGTATCCAATCACCTCCCGCACATACTCCCGGATTTCCTGCTCCGTGTTGAGGCACAATACATTCACATCCACCCCGCCGAAATTCCCGATCCTGTCCCCATAACGTTCCACCCAGGTCCTGAACGGCGCAATCTGGTCTTCGTTGGAATGTTTGGCATCGATCCCCACCTTGCTGATGATGTCCTCCATCACATCGAAAATGCACCCGCACGAATGCAGCAGGAACGGCTTGCCATGCGCATGAATCAAGTCCGCGATGCGCTTGTATTGAGGGAGAATATGCGTGCGAATGTCATCAGGAATCAAGAGCGTCGAAGTCTTGAAGCCCAGATCGTCGCCCATCCGGCAAACGGCATACATGTCGCCATATTGCTTCAGAAAACGACTCCAAATCTTCACCATCAGGTCACCGACTTTGGCGAAAACATCCGCATACAACTCCGGATCGTCCTCCCGCATGAGGCACAGCGATTCAAACCCGACCAAGTCCTGGGTGATCTCAAAAACACCATAACCAACACCGCCAATAGCCTTCATCCCTGGCGGCATCTGCTCGCCCAACATCTGCAAATTGCGATCATACAGCCCAAAATACTTTTCCACAGCCTCCGCAAAAGGAAACCGCTCGAAATCAGCCCGGTCTTGAACCGGCCCCAGCTCCTGCCCCATCAGAGCGCGACCTTGGGCGATCACATCCACAACGCCCGCCTCATAACTCACCGTGTCGTAACCCATGAGCCGGAAGAAATCGCAGAAATTGCGAAAATACTCGCGCCGATCCGCCTCCCCACCCTGGAGCAGCCCCGCAAATTTCCGCCCCAGAATCTCCTCCATTTTCTCCGGTGCAATCCCATGTTCATACAGCGGCAACCTGCGAGAGAAACGATTGCGCGCAGCATCAACAATGCACGTAAAGTCGGGGGTGAACGATTTACTCATGCGCTACCTCTCCCAACCAGAGACAAGCTAGTCAACCTTATTTCCTCTGCATCCCTACGGCAAATACGCCCCCTCAGCCAACAACCTGCTACGCAGCCGCGCCGTATCCACCGCATGAACATCCCCCCCGTGGCTCTGCACCGCATGGGCGGCAGCCATCCCCGCCGCCTCACCCGTGGCCAGGCAGACCGGCATCACGCGGATGCTTGCCTGGACCGGACGGTCGCATGAAATCGAGCGCCCCGCCACCAACACATTGCGCAGCCCCTTCGGCGTCAGGCATCGGTAAGGAATGCCATGCGACTCGCCGGGACCGTAGTTAAGCGGCTGATGCGACAGCCCGTCGGCACGCTCTGCGGTGTGCTCTTCGGCGTCTTTTTTTGAATGGTGCAAGTCGATATAGTAGGCGTTCCGGCAAATCTCGTCCGGGAAACTGCGCCGCGCACCGTAATCATCAATCGTCAGGATATAATCCCCAGTAATACGACGGCTCTCGCGGGATCCAATCAAGCTGCCGCTCACCACCAGGAACGCATTGGCAAAGGCCTCCGGGTAAAACTCCGCAAACGCATCGCGGAACTGCGCGGCCAGCTTGCGCCCCTGGCTCATGGCCCGAGAAACGCTCTCGGGATTCGTGTTATCCACATTCCAGAGATGCCCCGCGTTCAGGCCCAGCGTGCCGGGGCCAATCCGCATAGCAACAACGTGCGCGTCCGTAATCAGCGGATACCTGCCCGACTTGATAATATCGTAAATCCGCGTCTTCGCGTGATTCCCCATCAACACAGCCCCATTCTCCAAAGTCGTCTTGAACACCTCCTCATTCACATTACTCAGGATGAAGCAATGCGTCGCGGGCATCACATCGCCTCCCTCATCCCCCTTCTGGAATTCCGCGCCCGCCCAAGCGCTCACATCGGCGTCCCCCGTGCAATCCACATAAACCTTCGCCTTCAGTGCATGCAGCCCCGCCTTGTTTGTGACCAGAATCGCCTCCACCTCCCCCGCCGCATTGCATTCCACGCTGCTGAGCATTGTCTGGAAAAGAACTTGCGCCCCATTCTCGGCCATAAGCTCGTCATAAACGCGCTTGAGCAATTCGGGATCGATCGGCACCCAGTCAAGCTGCTCCGCAGGCACCTCCGGCTGATGCTTCTTGCAGCGTTCCAGAACCTGCTCCGCCAACCCCCGGTAAATAATCTGCTTTTTATCGGAGAACGGGCACCAGCACGGCACCAACGCCGCAGTGCCGCTGCCACCAAGATTGGCAGTCGCTTCAATCAGGAGCGTCCGCGCCCCCTCGCGGGCGGCAGCAGCAGAAGCGGTGCATCCAGCCGGACCTCCCCCCATAACGATCACATCCCAAGAATCATCCAGCGGCAAATTACGATTGGAAAAAGAATAGGTTGTCATGGAAATAAGGAATTCAAAGAGTGCGATGAGAAAAAACCGAATGCCGCCCGCAAGCGAGCGTTTTCTGACGTTCCTCCAATTTACCCCAGCCCACGCCGTCTTCAACCGGTGGGTGGTAAGCCCATGGCAACTCTCCCACCGACTTTAGCCGGGCTTCTCTTTTTGCGACAGGCTTTTGCTCGACGCCGAGCCGCCCATCCGATACCTCACAAAACCATGACATCGCAAAAACCCGCCTTCTTCCTGAGCTGCGATTGGGGCACCACCCACTTCCGCTTGCGCCTCGCGGACCGCCGCACCGGCGCCATCCGCGATGAAATCAAAACCCCCGAAGGCGCAGCCCGCCTCGCGGAAACCGCCCCCGACCTCCAGCGCGAAGAACGCTACGCCCAATGCCTCGCCGCCCACGCCTCCACCCTCCTCGCCCGCAACAGCGCAGCAGCCGCCGACTGCCTCGTCTCCGGCATGGCCACCTCCCGCATCGGCTGGAAAGAACTCCCCTACTCCCCGCTCCCCCAACCCCTCGACGGCAGCGCCCTCCTTAGCGAAACATTGCAACTGCCCCTCCCCGACCATCCCCCGCTCCGCGTCCGCCTCATCTCCGGCGTCCGCGACAAAGAAAACGTCATGCGCGGCGAAGAAACCGAACTCCTCGGCCTCGCGCAAAAACTGCCGTTCCTGTCGGACGCCGAAACCCTCCTCCTCATGCCCGGAACCCACAGCAAACACGTCCGCATCTCCGGCGGAAAAATCATCGGCTTCGACACGAAGCCTCCAACCCCGGTTTCTTTAAGACCCTCTTCAAAATCCGCGCCCGCCGATTGCTGAATGGAGTCCCCACCACCGACGGCGCAGCCTGTCTCAGCGGCCTCCTCATCGGCTCCGAACTCCTGCAAATCCCACCCACCCCCGGACTCCGCATCCTCCTCGCCGCAGGCGGCAGCCTAGGCGCCCTCTACCGCCAGGCAGCGAACGTACTCGGTCTCACAAACATCGAAAGCGTCCCTCCCAACCTCATGGAAGAAGCCGCCACCCAAGGCCACCTCCGCCTGTTGAGCTAACCCGCCTCAGCAAAATACGTCCCATCAGACCCATTCGTCCCATGGGTCTGATCTCCCCTCTTCTTCGCGCCTTCGCGCCTTTGCGTGAGAATAAAAACCCCCGCCCTTCTATCCCGCAGGTGTCACCGAAGCCCGCCGAAACGCCTTCTTCTTCCGCTGCCACCGCCGCCAGCAGCCCGCATCCGCCAAAGCCTCCTCCAGCGCCGACCCCAGCTCATAAATCGTCGCATCATACCCCAGATATTCATAAACCGCCGCGTGCAGCCCCATCGCCTCCGTCAGCTCCTCGAACAACACCCGACTGTGCGCCCCCGGAAACTCCAAATCCTCCGGGTGATCAAACGTGAACTGACAAGCCGCCAGATCCCGCGAATGATGCCGTCGGCACGTATGTGGCCTCACCGCATAAATACTGCACCAGCCCTCCCGCGAAAGCGGGCACGCCACATTCCGCGTCGCATGTTCCATCACCGTCAACCGCGTCACCACCCCCGCGTGCGCCGCCAACCGCTCCCGCAACCTCAGCAACTCCACCGGCGACAACTCCGTGCGCAACGCATCCGCAATCAAGAAAACCTCCGGCGCATAAACATCCACCCGCAGCCAGCAACAAAGCGAACACCCGGCCCGGCAAACCAGCGTCACCCCCGACTCCTCCACCCGCGCCGTATTCAACGCATCATAAGCCCCCAGCGCCCGCCGCAACGCCCCATGAAAATCCTCCGCCGACTTCGCACCGGAAAGATCCTCTGCAAGCTGGGCAATGGAAGCGGTATTCACAAAAAAGAGAGAAAAGAAATATTCGAGATCGCCCCAATCCTCGCAGATTTCCGAAGAAAGAAAACCCCGCTGATACGAGCCTAGGTCGCCAATCACCCGGTGGATCGCGACCTCCGGGCGCGATAGGACAGCGCCCGCCATTTTAATCCGTAATCGGAACGCCAAAAGACCAACCACCATGCCTGTCATCCCGAGCGCAGCGAGGGAACCCGCAAACCACCCAAAGCCATCCTTGCTAACCGATCATGCGCGAGACAGTCCTGATCGCAGCACCCTCGCTTCCGACCTACTTGAGTTGACGCAACGCCGTAGCAACCACATTAGCCAACGCCGCAGCACCTTCCGCATTCGGATGCACGCCGTCCGGGAACCACTCAGAATGATTGGCAAGCGCAGTAGAGAGATCGATCACCTGAACATTTTCCTTCTTCGCCGTCTCCGCCAGCGTTGCCCGGACGCGAACCAAATTTTCTTCGAGAATCCCGTAATTCGTCCGGTAAACCGGTGCCGGCAGGGCAATAATGACCGTGGGTTTCGACGGGAGATCGCGGAACAGATGAATCATCGCAACCGCATCGTTGGGCAGTTCCGACACCTTCTCAAAATTCTTCGGCTTGGCATCGTTCGTGCCGAGCGCGATCACCACCACGTCGGGTTGCATCGCCGCCGCTTGGTCGAGAGCCTGCGTCTTCCAGATCGGCATGTCCCCCTGTTTGCTCAACGTCCGTCCGCTGGCAGCAAACGCCTGAATTCTGAATTCCCGCCCCATCAACTCCCGGAGGCAATTGGGATAGGACTTCTCCCCCTTCTGAAGTCCGTATCCGGCAGTAATACTGTCACCCACACAAGCAACTTGTTTGGGACGGACAGGAGTCGGCTGTTGCGCAAAAACCTGTGCGCTCCCAAACGCACAGAGAATGGCAATGTTCAGGAATCCCCTGCAAAATGACTGTTTGAATTTCATGGTTGGTCCGTTTGTGAATGAAGTTTATTCTTTAAACTAGAGAGTTTTCAGGAAGTTGCGGAATTCAGCCTCCTCGCTTCCTCATTTTTCTGAAAGTTGAGCCATCTTGAGCCTCTCGTGATCCCCCAGTCCATAAGGAAAACCACCTTCTGGGGGGAACGGTCGGCAAACGGAAAGCACGCATAAGCTTCGCCGCCCTACATCCCAAACCCCGCCCGCGCATTCCCCACCGTCTCGCTCACCCGCAGCGCCCGCTCATAAATCCGCACCGCACCCACCGACGCCGCCATCCGCAACTCCGGCGCGCCATTTGCCTCCCGCAGCGTGGGACTGAACCGCCCCCAACCAAACTGCCGCTCCTCACCGCCGTCGTGGAGCAGCCCATCCACTACGCACAAAATCAGCTTCGGCCCACCGTCCACGATAAACGTGACGTGATGCGCCCCTCCCGCCCACACACTCCCCCGGTCGCAACGCCAGGCCGATTCCGATCGCCCGTCGTTCAACCGGATTTCCACCACCCCCTCCTCCGTCTGCACCACCCAAAGCCCCCGGCCAGTCTCCATCCGCGCATCCAGTAATACATACCCCGGAATCAGCGCGGAAGGCTGATACAAAAAATCGAGCGTGAACCCCGCTCGAAAATCCATCCGCTGCTGATCTTCCTGCGAGAAATCCGGCCCGCAAAAAACCGGCAGCTTCGGCATCACAACCTGCCATGCCCCATTGCCTAGGCGCGATGCCTCAAACACCAGCCCCGCCTTCGCCGCAAGCCGATTCTCAGCCTGCCCAAACAATCCCTCCACCAGCGCGGGATCTATCGCGTGAACCCGCGCCACCGTCTTCTGCGTCTCGCTGATCCAAAACCGCCCGCTCTCCTCCACTAAATCCGGGTAACTGATGCGGATAAACGGATCGTCATCGTATAGCAGCACCTCCGGCTGCGACCAAAGGAGCACCTTCCCCTCCGGCGAATCATGCTCCTCCCCCGCACAAAGCCAGACCGGATTCCGGTCCCCCATAATATCCCCGCCATCCCGGAAAAGTGGCGCGCCCCCATGATTATGGAACCAGTAAAGAAAACGCCCGTTGGCGCAGCGCCACACAAAATTGGCCGCACGCGGATGCTTCATCCATTTGCCACCGGGAACCACCGTCTTGTAACGCGGTTCGCTCCAGGTGTGCCCCCCGTCGCGGCTGTAACTGCAAACAGGATACCCGTCCATGCTGCGGTAAACACAATACAGCGACCCATCGCTCAACTCCGTCACGGACTGCTCCTCGGCGATGCGCCCGCCTCCCGGCGGCGTCCGCAACCCCGCATCCCCATCGGGCAGCGTCTGAAAAACAATCTTCTCCGGGTCCTTCTCCTTCAGAAGATTTTCACTCAACAGAAAAGCCCCCTCCGACTGCGCAAACGGCATCGCGGCGATCTTATGCAGTGTGACAAAAACCCCGTGCCGCGAAATCAGCGGACGCCCCACATTCCAAAAAAACCGAATCTTCCCCCCATAAACATTCTCCCGATCCACCGCGAACTCCCGCACCGCGATGGGATAGCGCCGGGCCGACCAACTCCGCCCCTGGTCATCGGAAAACTTGAAAACAAAATACCCCAGCGAATCCACCCGCTTCATCATCCCCCGTCCGCTCGCCGCCTCGCACTGTACCTCCGCCACCTCATCCGTGTTGTGATTGTAAAACGCGAAAATGCGTCCCCCCGGCGCCTTGAGCAAAACCGCATACGAAGCCTCCGGCCCTAAAGCCGGTTCCACATCCACCGCATCCTCCCAACTCCGCCCGTGGTCAGTACTACGGCGTGTAACAACGTGCTGCCCGCGTTCCCCCTCCCGCCCCGCCCCCGTTGTCATAATGCAAAGCCACGCCCCGTCATCGGTCCGCACCACATAAGGTTGATCGCAATACCCTTCACTCGGGATCATTTCCCCCAAATTAAGGTGCCGAAAGTCGCAAAAAAGGTACTTTTGGAGCATAAAAAATGTCAATTTCTGCGAAGTTCCAGCGTATGGGAACCCGCCCCAACCTCCACCACGGACCCGTCAAACGGATGCACAACCCGCATCGAAATCCCCGGAGGAACCACCGTCCGCGCCATCAAACCCCAAGCGGTTTTGTGCCACTCCAACTCCATCCTTCCCTTGGGCGAATGGAAGCCCATCCGGGCAAACTCCCCCACCCTCCCCGGACGCCAAATGACCCGGTCAAAACCCCAGGAATCCGCCGCCTGTTCCAACCCCGCCACCACCCGATAGAACCAGGCGCAGACACTGCCAAACATCGGGTGACAATGGGAACCCTGCTCCTTCCGCCAGCTCTCCCAAAGCGTCGTCGCCCCGTTCGCCAGCATAAAACCAAGGCTCGGAAAATCCGTCCCCTCCATCAGCGCACAAGCCCGATCCACCGCCCCATTTTCCGTCAGCGCATCCAAAAGAATCGGCGTGCCGAATATCCCCGTATCAAAGACTTGCGAATGCTCTAGCATATCCGCCACAATCCCCTCCATCGCCTCCGTCGGCACCGCTCCGAGCGCCAACGCAAAAGCATTCGCCCCGCCCCGCCCATCCGCATAACCGCCACTCGCCGGATTGTAAAAAGCGCGGTGAAAATCCGCCCGAATCCGCTCCAACTTTGCAGCAAAAACCCGCGCCTCCTCCTCCTTGCCCAAGCGCGCAGCAATCTCACACATCAGCCGCGCGCAATGGCCGTAATAGAAAGTATTCACCAACTCCGGCGCAACCGGAGCTTTGAAATTCTCTGAAGGCGCCTCAGGAAAAGCCCAGTCGCCCAAACACCAACTCCCCGGCTCCTCATGCGTCACCACGCCACGCTCGTCGCAATGCTGTTCGATGTAATCCATCCAACGCGCCATGTTCGAGTAGTTGTCCCTCAGCACGCGAGTGTCGCCATAAAACTTGGCGAACATCCACGGGATGACGATCCCCGCCGCACCCCATCCATAGCCGCCGCCTCCTCCATAAAAGGGAACGGTGTGAGGAATGAAGCCGCTGACCTGATTTTGAGCGTCAAAAATATCGTCGATCCATTTCGCGTAGAACGTGGCAGCCTGGAAATTCCACATCGCGGCCTCGCAGGTGATCTGCCCGTCGCCAGTGTAGCCAAGCCGTTCGCGATGCGGGCAGTCGCTCAGCACCCCCGAGTGCCAGTTGGCAAGCTGCGTGGCTCGGAACGTCTCGTTGATCTGCTCGAATAGCGGTTGGGAACACGCAAACTCGCCAGAAACAGGGATGTCCATGTGAACGACTTGTGCCACGATAGAGCCCTCCTCCGGCATCCCGCCCGGCCAGCTGGAAATCTCCGCGTATCGGAACGCATGCCAGACAAACCGGGGCTCGTAAGTTTCCAGTCCGCGCCCGGAAAGGATGCACTCGTCGGTTTGGATTTGCGGCTCCCCTCCCACCGTGCGGCTGCCCGCCCCTGCACTCAGAAAATCAAGCGTGCTGTCCGAGTTCCGTTCTTCAGAAAAACGCAAGACCACGCGCTGCCCTGCCTCGCCGCGCACCGTGATTTTCAGCCATCCGCTAATGACTCGCCCGAAATCCAGAACACAGACACCCGGTTTCGGCTCGCTCTGGGTCACAGGCACCAACGAAGCGATCACCCGGTCCGGCGGATAAATCTGCGCATACAGGCTTCCCGCAGGACGCGGCGCTGCCAGCGCAGGTTGCCAACCCGCCTCGTCGAAATCAGGGAGCACCCATTCATCCGGCAGCGCCAATCTCGCATCGTAGCGTTCCCCTGCAAAAATCTGGTGGTACCGAATCGAGTCGTCCTTCCATCGCCAAGTCGGATCACTCACGATCCGCTCCCGCGTGCCCTCCTCGTATTCCAACACCAGATTCAGGAGCATCCGCGGCGGGCCATAGCTCATCCTGCCTTCGTTGATGCGGGTCCGCTGGTTGTGCATCCCGTTGCCAAGGATGCAACCGAGAGCATTGCGGCCAGGCCGCACGAGGGCGGTCACGTCGGACACCGTATAGAGCACCCGTTTGCGGGCGCGGTCTTCGTAGGGGTAATACAAATCGCGGTATTCGCGGCGGTCGTAATCGGTCCAACCCGGCGTAAAATATCCCTCTCCGGCACGAACGCCGTTGAGGTAAAGCTCGCCATAGCCGAGGCCGGAAAAATAGGCGCGCGCGCTGCGCAACCCTACCCTCGCCTCGAACTCCCGGCGCAAATGCGGCGCACATTCCGTATCCCCCGCGCCGATCCACTCGCCCTCCCATTCCTCGCGGTGCAGAATGCCAAATTCAAACCAAGCGGGCTCGCTCCAGGAAGAAGGCTGGTCCTGCTCGTCCCACACCCGGACCTTCCAATAAACCCGCTGCCCGGATTGCGGCGACAGGTTCCCATATAGCATCTGATTGGACGTGCTTTGGATTTTCCCGCTGTCCCACAAATCGCCATCGCCGTTCCCCAAACGCTCCAGTGAAGAAGCAGCCAAGATTTGCACCGCCGTCTGACGCGTGCCGGGCTGGGATGAATACAGTTCCCAAGCGAGTAAAGGGATCGGAGTTTGCACCCCAAGAGGCTCGACAACATGCTCGCAATGAAGCCGGGGCGCCGTCAGGGAGGTGAAAGTTGGTTGGTCGGGCATGTCTAAAGGGGGCGACCGCCCCGAACGCTTGAATGCTCCCTACCTCAACCCGCTACTCGCGGTAAAGTTGCGAAGCATTTATAAACAATTGATTCATCATGTTGACAAAACTCTGTTCAGCGATTTTTTTCGCAGGGGTTTCGTCTTTGCGGTTCCCTCTCAAACCACCATTATAAAACCTCTGCCGACCAGGGTTTTTGGCGGCTTCCTCTTGCTGCTTTTTGATCTCTTCCGCTGAAGCGGCGAGCGGGTAGAGGCTCTCGGGCGCTGGCGTCCTGAACTTTGCGGCGGTTTCCATGGCCGTCCATGCGGCGCGCAAATCGCTGACATGGTTGAACTCAAAGCTGGAATGACGTCCCAACGGATCGAGCTTCAATAGGTTAAACTGAATTGCGTCGCGTTCGGCGGCGGGGAGTCGCATTTTTTCGGAAGTCGCCGCGAGTTGCTTCCAGGCGTTGAGGTATTCGGGATCGATCTTCACCGCCAACCGGAATTCCGGCAGGGCGTCGGCATAGCGGTTTTGTTCACTGCGCAGGTAGCCGAGCAAATAATGAATCTGTGGCTTTTGCGGACTCTCTTTTGCCAGCTTGGTGAATACCCGCTCCGCAATGCCCTGCGCCTGCGCGCCCTGGAACGCTCCTTCGCAGCCGAAACAGTAGCTTTCCACCCTGCCGAAGCTGTCGGGCATCAACTCATACGCGCGGCGGTAATGTTCCTCGGCGCCAGCCATATCCCCCAGTTCGGACATGCGGAAGGCGATCCTTGCCTGAATGCAATAGGCATCGGCAAAATGCGTGAGCGCCTCCTCGTAGAGTTTGAGCGAACGCGTGATGAGTCCCGCTTCGTTCAAACGATCCGCCTGCTCCGAATGATGCACGGAAGTGAGCACTTCCTTGAGGAATTCGGCCTCTTTTTTGTCGCCGCGCGCTTCCCTGATTTCCCCCAGCGTGGCATACGCGCGCAGGCGGCGACCCGGTCCCTCCTCGCCGTCGGTGGGATCAATCGCTATGGCCTGCCGCGCGCATTTCTCGGCTTCCTCAAGGTTTCCGGCCTTGAGGAGCATCTTTGCCTTCCAAATGAGCGGACGCTCCTCGAAACGGTCGCGGGCGAACAGCGCATCAAGTTTGGCCATGGCCGTATCCGGCGCGATCTGGATCAAGAGTTCGTAGGCCGGATCGTAACCTCCCTCCTGCTCCAACAGGGTTTCCACAATGGGCAACGCTTCCGCAGTGCGCCCAGAGGCGGCAAGCGCGGAGGCGGCGAAAAATCCGACATAATCGTCGTTGTGATTCACACTCACGTTTTCCATGTAAAAGTCCTTGAGGTCTTTGACACCCCAGAACGGCGCGCGGTCGAGCAGCGCCAGCACATCCGCCGGCCGGTTAGCTTGTTGATAAAGCGCCATCAGGCTGCAAAGCGCGCGCCGAAGTTCGTAATAGTTGATCATCTGCCCGTGAACAGGTTGCTGCGATTTGCGAAGCGCCTCCCCAAGCGCCGCTTCAGCCTCGGGGCCGCAGTTGGCATCGACCAAGAGGCGCGCCAAATTCTGCAGCGTGGAAACCGCTCGGTTTTGTTCCTGAACGCCGGTGGCGCTTTTGAGCGAATCACGCACCGCCTGGATGCCTTCGTCCGTGATGTCCTTGCGCTCCAGCACGATGCCAAGCCGGGCCAGCTCCGACGCGGCATTTTCCACAGTATTGTATGTGGAATCACCCGTTAGCGCTTTTGCGGCGGCGATTTGTTTCCGCATCGACTCAATGCCCTTCTCCACATTATCCGCTGCGAGATAGGCGCGAGCGAGAACCTTTAGAATCATTGATTGCTGTTTGAGGCTCATCCCCTCGCGTTGGGAGGCCGCTTCGGCCAGCGCCACCATTTTATCCGCCTGCCCCGCTTTCGGGGCGATCCTCACGTAATCTTCCCAAAACGGCAGGTCCGGGTTTTGTTCCAGAAGATCGTGCAAGAAATCGGCCACCGCGCGCGCATGGCCCGCGCGCTCCAAGGCCTCGATCCCCTCGCGCGGAAGCGATGCATTGATTCCATCGCCCAATTGCTTTGCCACCGCGATGACCTCTTGCGTCTTTTGGGATGCGATGAGGCTGAGCAAATAATACGCCTGCGCGCAACGCTTGTTGATTGCGTTGGATGAGTATAAGTTTTCCTCCGCTATCGGAAAGCGTTTGGACATGGCTTCAAAAAGCGCGGCGGAGTCGAGGGATTGCGCGAGGTTCCACTGCGGTTGCTTCAATTCAGCAACCATTTGCAGCGCCAGCTTGCGGGCGAGTTTCTTCGTTTCCTCCCCGTGTTCGATATTGATTTCCACATGTTCGGCTTTCAATGCCTTCTGGAGGAAGGCGGTGGCTTCCTTCACACCCACCAGGGAAACCAGATCGGGCACAGGGAGTCCTTGCCTGCCGGAGAAGCCCGAATTTTCTCTCGGTTCGCCCCACCGATCGAGTTGTTTGTTGAGATTGGCAAGGATTGCCTGGCCGTTATCGGAGTTTTGCAACAGCATCCCCTGGCATTGATCCAAGGATTGCATGACATACCGGCGGGATGGCTGCTTGCTTTGGCTCACAAGGGTCTGCAACGCAGCTAGTTCCTTCTCCTGCGCCGCTGTATTGCCTGTAAGCCAGTGCGTCGTGAGCCGCAGGATATGCGCGCGGATTGCCTCATCCTTCTGGCCTTCTGGCCTTGCCTCCGTCGCCTTCACCAGGGCATCCCAAGCGGACGGAGGCGGAAGCGATTCCATGAGGGAACCGAAGCCGAGGTTTCTTTCGCCTTCCTCGCTGGAGTTATACATCTCCTCGCGGGGCAGCTTCGCCAGGCGATCGGCGAAGGAGAGCCAGCGCGACGCGGCTTCCTCCGCCGCCAGCGATGCCGAGATTTCGCGATATGCTTTTAAATCGCCTAGAAGCTTTTTCGCGCTATCCGCAGCCTCATTCTTCGCGGATTTGTCCGGTTCGATGGGTGTTGCGGCTTGTTTAAGAAGGGCATCTGCGCCGAGATAATCGTCAGCCAGTGCTCGCAGAGGGGGCGCGATCAGCATCGCGATGAGACAAATAAACGGAGCCTTGTTCATGATTGCAGCCTGAACCAGAAGGGGACGCAGTGGCAATGCAAAATATGATTTTGTGCTCGTTTCGAGGGAGGCCGTGGAGTCAACCGTCCCTCTGGGACGAATGCACCATTCCATCAACCCACCAGTGAACTGGTGGGCTACTTTCACGCATCCCGCCGGGATGCTTCGTATTCCAGAACCGATTGCCAAATTTGCCAAATCAAGGGTTCCACGGCAATGTCTCGCTGGGATGTCTCGCTGGGGGGCTCTGTGTCCCGTAGGGACGACCCGAAAGTAGCCCGGCGTTTTAACGCCGGGTTATCGTTTTGCGGTGGACGTCCCGGAGGGACGGCTGATAATCCCCAGTGCCATGGCAAACACCTATACTGCGATCAATATCCACTGCGTGTTCAGCACCAAGAATAGGGAACCGCTTCTGATCGGTGACCTCAAAGAGCGGCTTTGGGCTTTCATGGGAGGCATCGCGAGAGAAAACGGAATGACGGCGAGCGCCATTGGGGGCGTGGCCGACCATGTGCATCTCTTAATTTCAATGCCCACGACACTGCCCGTCGCGAAGGCCGTTCAATTGATAAAGGGAGGCTCTTCAACATGGGTCCACCAGACTTTTCCCAATGTGCGCAAATTCGCATGGCAGGAAGGGTATGGGGCTTTTAGCGTGAGCATTTCCCACCTGCCGGAAACCATCGCTTATATTGCAAGTCAGGAAGAACATCATCGCAAGAAGAGCTTCCAGGAGGAGTATCTGGCGTTTCTTCAGAAACACGGGATTGAGTATAACGAAAAGTATCTCTGGACGTGACGCCGTAAAGGATGGGCGCATTATTCAACCGTCCCTCCGGGACGAGACGCTCCCATACACGAACCCGGCGTTAAAACGCCGGGCTACTTTCGGGTTGTCCCGCTGGGACAACAAAGGCAAAAGAGCGTTTCTTTCTGGCCTGTGCGCCTGTGCTTTGGTTAAATCCTGTCAGACCCGCCGTCGATGGGTAACTCCTATTCTACAATTCATCGGCTCGAAATTTTTTCGTCATCTGGGACTTTCTTATTCAGTTTGCGGAGCATTGTTACCGCAATGGATTTCCGAGCCGTTTTGCCTTCCTGCGAATATACACGCGAGCCCTTGCCATTATAGAGCAATTCAATATTGCCGTCTTCGGTGAGAAAGAACGCGAGCAAATAATCGAAAGTCGGCGCAGAGAGTCCCAATCCAAGTCTTTTCTTTTGTGTGATTTTCACCTGCACCTTTTTCCCGTCAGAGGTTTTAAAGTCATGAACTTTTCGAGTTTCGCCGAGTGGATGAAGGTCAAAATGTGCAACAGCATAAGCTTCACCAATATCACCCACCAGGAGTCCATCTAAAGGAAACTGCCACTGGTTTTCAAAAGCCTCTTGCAAGCGCATCCGAATGGTCTGCAACTCCTTAACTGCTGCCGCGAGGGTTTTAGCCGTTTCGTTCATATATTCGATGGATAGCCTGTTGTCTTACTGAAATGGTTTTGCCGTTCTAAAAATGGCCACTAAAACAGCGACATCTGCGGGCGCTCTCCCTCGGGCGGCGGCGCTTTCTTTTTGACGCGGGGGAGCTTGCTCACGGTCTCGGCGATCTTCGGTTTGCCGTCGGCGTTGAGTTCGGCCAGTTCCAGGTTGCCCAGGATTTCCTTCGCACGCTCCAAGACGGCTCCCGGCAATCCCGCGAGCCGCGCGACCTGGATGCCGTAGCTTTTGTCCGCGCCGCCCCGGACGATCTTGCGCAGGAAGATGATCTGGTCGTTCCATTCACGCACGGCGACGTTGTAGTTTTTCACACCGGGCCGGGTCATTTCGAGATCGGTCAGTTCGTGGTAGTGCGTGGCGAAGAGGGTGCGCGCGCCGATGGCATCGTGGAGGTATTCGGCGACGCTCCAGGCGATGGAGAGGCCATCGAAGGTGGAGGTGCCGCGCCCGATTTCGTCCAGGATGACGAGGCTCCGTTCGGTGGCGTTGTTGAGGATGTTCGCGGTCTCGTTCATCTCGACCATGAAGGTCGATTGCCCGCGCGAAAGGTCGTCGCTCGCGCCGACTCGGGTGAAGATGCGGTCCACCAGCCCGATCTCCGCGCTGGCCGCCGGGACGAAGCTCCCGATCTGCGCCATCAGCACGATGAGGGCGACCTGCCGGATGTAGGTTGATTTTCCGGCCATGTTCGGGCCGGTAATGATGTGGAGCCGGTTTGCGTCGCCATCGAGTTCCACATCATTGGGGACGAATTTTTCTTCTGCGAGGCTCTGGTCGAGAACGGGGTGGCGTCCGTCGGCGATGACCAGGCGCAGGTCGTCGGAGAGCACCGGGCGGCAGTAGCCGAACATGCGGGCGGTCTCGGCCAGCGAGGCCAGGGCGTCGAGCGTGGCGAGCGCCGCCGCCGTCTGCTGGAGCGGGATCAAGTCGTCCAGCACGCGCTCGCGAAGGGTGATGAAAAGCGCGTATTCCACGCTCTTGGAGCGTTCGTCAGCCCCGAGAATTTTCCCCTCCATTTCCTTGAGTTCCGGGGTGATGAAGCGTTCGCCGTTCACCGTGGTCTGCTTGCGGTGGTAGCGCTCCGGAACGTTGCCCAGATTGGCTTTGGTGATCTCGATGAAGTAGCCGAAGACGGACGTGAAGCGGACTTTGAGCGACTTGATGCCGGTGGCTTCGATCTCCTGCTGCTGGAGCGCGGCGATCCAGTCCTTGCCTTCGCGGCAGGCAGCGCGGAGTTCGTCGAGCTGGGCGTCGTAGCCGTCGCGGAAAATCCCGCCTTCTTTGATCGCGAGCGGCGGTTCGTCCACAAGCGCGCGGGCGAGTTCCCCCGCAAGTTGCGGAAACTCGACGATGCCTGCGTGGATCTGCGCGGCGAGCGATGTGGCAGCGCAATCCGACGCGCCAAAGCCTTTGGCCTCCAGCAGGGCGGCGAGGTGCGTGCGCAGTTCGGGGAGTTGTTCGAGCGAGGTCTTGAGTGCGAGCAAATCCCGCGCGTTGCCGCTCGCCGCACTCAAGCGCCCGACGGTCCGCTCAATGTCCCGGATGCCCCGGAGCGCCTCGCGCAGTTTACTAAGAAGGTAGGTGTCGGCGAGGAGGTCGGCGATGGTCTGCTGGCGGGCGGCGAGCGGAGCCACTTCGCGCAACGGATGGAGAATCCAGTGCCGCAGCAACCGGCCTCCCATCGGGGTGATCGTCCGGTCGAGCGCGTGCAGCAAGCTCATGTTGCGGCTGCCGCGCGAGGCGACGAGTTCCAGGTTGGCCTGCGTGGCGGCATCGAGCGCCAGGTAGCCGCTGTTGCGATAGACGGAAAGCGTGTTCAGGTTGCCCGCCTGGCGGCGCATCTGGTGCTTCAGATAATGGAGGATCGCCCCCGCTGCCCCCGTGGCGGCGGTCATCCCCTCGCAACCGAAGCCGTCGAGCGACTGCACCTTGAAATGGTCGCGCAGAGTGAACCCGGCGTGGTCGGGCAGGAAAATGTAACCGTCGCAAAGAACCGCGTGCGGGATGGCCGGGAGGGCGCTTTGCTGTTCGTCGCTAATGAGGACTTCCGCCGGAACGACGCGGGCGAGTTCGTCCTCCAAAGCCGCCGCGTCCGCGAGTTCCGTGAGCCGGAATTCCCCGGTGCTGGTATCCGCGAAGGCGAACCCGAAGACGCCCCCGCGCTCAAACACGGCAGCGAGGTAGTTGTTGCGCTTGGCGTCGAGGAGGTTCAAATCCGCGATGGTGCCGGGGCTGATGACCTGCGTGATCTCGCGTTTGACGATCTTCCCCGGCTGCGCATCACCGACCTGATCGCAAATAGCCACGCGCTTCCCGGCGGCGACGAGCTTGGCAATGTAGCCGTCCGCCGCCTGGGCCGGGACGCCGCACATGGGGGTCTGGCCGCGTTTGGTAAGAGCGAGGTTGCACAGTGCCGAGGCCTCCTTGGCGTCCTCGAAGAACATCTCGAAGAAATCGCCCAGGCGGTACATTAGGATGGTATCGCCGGGCAGGCTCCGCCGGATGCTTTGATACTGCTGCATCATGGGCGTGAGGGTTTCGGGGGGCATAAGTCGGGAATGGAGGAGTTTGCACGAGGTAGACGAAATTGCCAATGGCGGAATGAGGGAAACGCCGGGGACGCCCAAAGCTTGGGAACGAAGCAAAAATCCAAAGATTTGTTGTTCGCTCATTCTTCTATACCGGGGTTTCACCTTGGCGCGGAGGGAGTCCTGCTTTGCCGCACACACCTTTCTATCAATTGGTTTTGGGCTTGCCCGGCCAGAGAGGAAAGCCTAATTCGAGATGAAGCCCAAATGCGCCTCAACCGCAAGCCGTATGAATTTTAAGCACACCGCCCCAAAACGCTCTTTTGCCGTAAAGCTCCTTTTAGGTTATGCAGTGTTTATTCTTTTCATTCCAGAATTCCTTTTCTTCTTGGAGCGGGGAAATCTTGAACAGCTAGCCGGGTTGAACAACCCAATGTTCGTTTGGTGCTTATTTCTCTGTATCCCGGCGATTGCCGCGATAGTTTTGGCGGCTTTGAATTTCCGTAGAATGCCATACTTTGCGACCGTAACCACGGCCTTCTTGCTATGGCATCTATACTGTACGCTCACTGCATATTTTTCAGGGGAAGGATTTGATGAAAGCCGCCTTCCTCTTGATTCATTTAACGTCCAAGGACTCTTCCTTTTACTCGCCATTTGCAGCATTCCATTTGTTTTGGCATACGGCGCGGTTTTTGCCTACAAGGCGTTTTCCATGTATCGGCAACGCGAAAGGGGAAAGGCTTCCGTGTAACAAATCTGTATCACGAAAATCAGCGTTTTCTCTGTAAACGATTCACATCCTAAGTCTGGCGCGATTCACGGTCACATGGACGACAAGCATACGCCAAAACCAAAATCTTACCCTCGTTCTCAAGTGATTGCTTGAGAACGAGGCAAAACCAACATCTTCAAAGATTGATGTCCTTCCGTTAAACTGACGCTCCATGCTAAAAACCATCGTCATCCTCAACCCAGCTGCACGCAGTGAACGGGCGGTGGATTTATCCCGCAAGATCGAAAAGATAGTGGGACCGGATGCTTTGCTGAGCCGGACTTCCAAAGAGGGAGACGCCCGCGCCTTTGCTCAACAGGCGGTCAGAGACGGGTTCCAGCAGATCGTTGCTGCGGGCGGGGACGGCACGATCAACGAGGTCGTCAATGGCATGGCCGGGTCTTCCGCACGCCTCGGCATTCTTCCGGTGGGGACGATGAATGTCTTTGCGGCGGAACTCGGCCTGCCCAAAAGCATCGAGGAATGCTGGGAGGTGATCTGCACCGGGATCACCCGGACGATCGATCTCCCCGATGCCGGAGGGCATGCTTTTGTG
>Ga0316231_1001066_pt1 | contig 32882 bp, 37 predicted proteins | sample TBH18027metaG_FD_206002 | JGI IMG/M metagenome (GOLD analysis project Ga0316231, IMG submission 206002) | Freshwater microbial communities from Trout Bog Lake, Wisconsin, USA - TBH18027 | ecosystem: Environmental > Aquatic > Freshwater > Lake > Hypolimnion/Profundal zone | place: USA: Wisconsin... | reverse complement strand
CGGCGCGTGCCAACGGAATCAAGTTTCAGGAATACTCCGCCCGTGCGCTGGCCAAGGCGATGCGCAAGGCGTTGATGATTTATGGCCAGCCAGCTTTGCTAAGGCGATTTCGGCAGAATGGAATGAAGATGGATTTTTCCTGGGACAAAACAGTCAACGAGTATTTGAAAGTTTACGATTTGCTTCCAAATAATGCAGACAAGATGAATAGGGTTTGAAAATCCATGGTTTTAAATTAAATATAACAAACATTGTGTAGCCTTATTATGTCCTTGTGATTGGCACTGGGACAGCAAATAATGCAAAGCAAATCGCAACTCGGGTTGTGCCGTTTGGCGGCAAGGCTGCTGCCAAACGTGGGATGTCTCAACATCCCTACGGTCTGACTCCTGCCCGCCTCAAGTTTTTAGAATCGGTCCGCGAAGATAAAAACGTCTCGGTTTCCTGTCATTTAAAAAATTTTCATCAATTTACCGCCCTCGCCATTTCTCACGCTGCTGAATTGGCAAAGGTCGGTCAAAAAGATGAGGCTCGCCTTTGGGTTCGCTTCATTCGCAATTCAAGCATCCTTCGTATCTTGCAAGAGACGGGGCATGACGTTGCCGAATTAAGTCGGAAACTGGAAGCAGTTTCCGTTGAGTGCCACCCCTTGGACGTGCCGTGCTTCACAAATGACCTAGCAGCAATCAAACATTGTCTTAAGGAGATTCTTACCAGTGTCGAAGAAAAATTGCCCTCAACTGAAACTGTCAGCCGCTTTAGTAATGGCGGGTCTTGTCTTGGCGGACATGAACATTCTACGCATCGCAACTAAAAGATGCCCTATAACTCAAAATTTTACGCCTGCCGGGCGGGAAACTGTTGCGCCTAGCTGCACGCAACTCGAAAAAAGGACAGCCCAACAAAAAACAAAAAAATGACAAAAAATGACATCGCAAAACTCGACCTGTCCGAAGGTTACACCTTCGGAACCTATCAGGCGTTCAAGAAAAACACATCAAAAAAAGGCTCTTTGTATGGCAGGCATGAAATCTTGGTGGGCAAGTCCACTCAAGAGTTTTTCGCTGATGTGCCGGAAGGCGTGACATTCGAAACGTATGCAAAACCAGCTTGGGCTGTTCGTGGACAACTTGTGTGTATCAAGCGCGCAAGCTTTAGCTTGTTCGCCGGATACATCAAAGCCGAATGCGACGAAATCGTCCCAGTCATTGATAAGTAGCAAGAGTAGTATGGGGGGGGGCGAAGCCCCCCCCCATACTATATCTTGTCTCTTATTAACAACTCAAAGAGATGTTAAGTTCAATGCCTCTGCCGTTGCCAAGAAAGCTGAATGTCTGCACGCCAACATTCAAGCGCTCATTGCCCGTGTGGGAATTGAGCGGGTCGGTTTCGTCACTCTTACATTTTCAGATAATGTTACGACATATGCGGAGGCATCAAGGCGTTTCAATTCTTTTGCAACCTGGATACTACGTCGAGAGTTGCGACTGGAATTTATTACCGTGCCTGAGCGACAAGATTCAGGACGTTTTCATTTCCATCTCGTCGCGGCGTTCGCACGAGACATTAGAAGCGGTTTCAATTTCGATGCCTACAAAGAGTCCAAGCGCCTTGAGCGTCGTTACTCTCGAAATGGTAGATGGTCCAGCCATGAGGGGGAGTTCAAGCGGGCGAAGAGGCTTTATACTCGGTCTGCAAATGAATTCCTTCGTTCGCTCTGGCATCGTTTTGACGACGTGGCACCGGGCTACAAATTTGGTTATTGTCAGATTTTGCCCATTCTTTCCAACGCTGATGCTCTCTCAAGGTATCTTGCATCTTACGTCACGAGTGCAAGCCGCAATCGCATACCTGCTGACAAAGGAATGCGCACTGTTCGTTATTCGCTCACTCGCCGCGCTGCCAGTCTCAAATTCTCTTGGGCTGGCGGAAATGGAGCCGTCTGGCGTCGTGGACTCCTCTTGTTGGGGTGCATCTACGGACTCGACATGGACGGACTCAAAGACACTTTTACCAACAAATTCCAATACGTCATGCGGGAAAAAATCCAGTTGCTTGGCCAACACTATGCAACCTGTATCGGCTATGTCTCGCATATCCCGCATGAAGCAACGCATGGCGAACGCTCCAACTTTCTCGCTCGGTTGCTTGACACCGTTTGCGAAGGCAAAAAATTCGATGAAGACAAAATTAACCATGAACCAGTCTGCCCTTTTTGAACTATGAAAAATGAACTGTATGATTTGAACGCTTGCGCGCGTTTGTCGCTGGCGATTATTGAGCAAGCGGTGCGGGATTACCGGGTGTTCTGCAAGCGCGGTGTCGTGTTGAATGGTCGGGTTTCTCCCTTCATTTCCGATGCTATAAGAATTCACGGCTTGCGGGGTGTCGAGCTAAAGCGGCATGTCGAGGACACCCTGTATTTCTTTCGCGACGAAGGCATGATTACCATTTTGCTTGACTCGGGCGATTTTACCTTTTCCGCTTCGTCAATTCGGCGTCACCTTGGCATCCCTTCGCTATGACTGAAACCCCCACACAAAAGCTGTTGCGGTTGGTTCGTATCATGGAGCGGGTTTCCAATTGGAAACTTAAACCGGCTGTCACGGTCTATCGGATATGCGAACTGACCGGCCTGTCTGATACTCAAGTCAGAAGGCTCATTGCTGACGGTATCTTTCTTTGCCCTGATAAGGTGAGTAACGAGGTGTTGCTCGAAAGTGTTTTGCAATACTACGCCAGTAGAGTTTCAAGGTTATCAAAGGAAGGCAAACTGCAATGCAAGCCATCGTCCATATAGTAAAGATGGTTGCCAGCTTGTAGATGAAGGGTGCGTTGTCCCATGCTTGCCAGAAGAGTTGGTTGAAGGCGTCATTGTTCATATGGTGATATTCCAAACGGTGGAAACTACTGCCGTTATATTCTCCTGTCAAGCGTGGGATAATTCTTTTGTTGAGTCCGAACGGCGAAGAGTCGAACGGCTAACAAAACTAACAAAAGGTAATATGAAACGTATCCTGATGACTGGTTCCCTGCTCGCTCTGGCCGCGCTCCCTGCTCTCGCTGATGGTTCGGCGCCTGACGCTTCTACCGTAGTGACGACCGCGACGACTGTGTTTGGCACGGTTGGCGCGTTGGTTGCTTCGGCGGTTGGTTTCTTCGTCGTGGTCAAGATTGTGAAATGGATTCGCAAGTAATTTCACGGGGGGCGGTGTATGAAGCCGCTCCCCTTTTACTCTAAAAAATATGAACGCTATTCTTACAAATGGTAACCAGTCATGCAATATCTGATTTTAACTGCTGGTGTTTGGTTGGGGCTGCAAGTGTGGTCTGTTTGGAAACCATGAAGGCCGCTGCCATCATATTTCTTTCTGTTCTCGCTTCGGTGGGGTTCGTGGTCGCGTATCTCTGCAACAAACTATGAAGAAAACTTTCTCGCTCCTTCTGCTTGTGCTGGCGTTTCAATCTCTCGCTGATACTACGACAATGCAACTTACCATTGTAACGGGTGACTGTCCGTATTATATGCAAAACCTTACGCTTGGTCTGATGTCGTCATATACGGGCGCGTCATCAGGCGGGCAAAATACTGTTGCGGGAAATTATGTTGTCCCCGCTCATTCAAGCCAAATGGTTACTGTAACTTTTCCTACTTCTGCCTCCATTACTTACATAGATGTGGGGACGGTGGGTGCTGGCCACATACACGTTGTGGATGGATACTTTAATGCGGCAAAAAATTATCCAAATTCCGACCAGCTTGATCTTAGTTCATGGAACCATAATTTCGGTATCGGTTCTTTTTCTGTGAACATGGATTGCGGCGGCAACCCTACTACTAACGCTCCTCCTCCTGCCATGTCAAACATGGTCTATACCGTGAAAAACAATTCTACCGTGCCGCATACATATTACATTTGCGATACTACAACTGGGACATATTCCTCCCCTGTCACCTTGCAGCCGGGACAAAGCCAGCAAATCAGCATGTCCAATGTCCCTGCGGGGGATGTGGCAAACACTTTTCTTGCGGTCGAAAATACGGATGGGACGGTTTCGCAGGATGATTCAATCGTTTATGGGGTCACTCCTACCATATCGGGCGGTTCGTCTGGTTCTGGGACTGAAACAGGTTCTAACTCGTCCACGTTTTCGGCAACGTATATTGCGCCGGTTTCTGGCAAGGTTCCTGTTCAATACAACCCTACAAATAATGATTCAACTGTCTCTAACGGGGTTACTGCGCCAATTATTTACACTGGCACAAACTCAGTCACGAGCCAGCAAGAGGGCGATGCCGCTATTTATTCGGCCATTGTCGAGCTTGCCGCGCAAAACCATCAGGACGAATCGGCCATTGTTGCGGCTGTAAAGGCCTCTACCAACGGTAGCGGGCTTATGCTCACAAATGATTCGCCTGACATCGCAACGAATTTTGACGGGCAAGTGTCAGCCGGTTCTTCTGCTGCTGCTGGCGGGTCTAATATGCTGGCATCGGCTGTGGGTGGTCTTCCTAGTGGCACGGCTGACAGTCAAGACACTGGGGCGGGTGGCATGGGCACTGCGCCTAGCAACTGGTCTGTCAGTGCGTATGGCTTTAATTTTGACTTGAATCCGTTTGACCGTTCGTGGGTGGTCGCGTTGGCGGCTTGGTGTCGGGGGTTGGTCAAGTGGGGCTTGCTGGCTGCTCTTATTATTCGGGCAACGAATAAAATTTTGGCGGCGGTTCAAGCTGCCGGTGCCAACCGACAGGCAACAGAAGCGGGCGCGGCGGGTATCTTCAACAACATTCCTTTAGTTTCGTCTATCGCGGCTGGCGTCTGTGCAACGCTTATCACGCTGGTTTCTATCGGTTTGGTCGTCGCTGGTGTGGCTTACTGCTCGCACTATTTGGGCATAGTTTCGACAAGTCCACTGACAAGTTATTCCGGCGTTGAGGTTGCTATTTGGATGGTCAACCAATTCTTGCCGTTGTCGGTCATGGTCGGATGCGTTTTCAGCGAATTGATTTTCAACGCTTCATTTACTGGGGTTGTTTGGTTCACTCAAAAGGTAACGCTTTTCATCGTTGGCTAATTATGAAATACATGACACGTCGTATTTTGTCTGCTGTGGTCGTCGCAACTCTGATTTTTTTTTGCGGCTCGCTCTCTGGCATGTCGCAAGGCATCACTAATCTAGACATACCGACTGTGCCGTCAAGCGCTGATGCGCCTTGGACAGACTCGCAAGTGTTTTGGGCGGGCATGACGCTCGGTTTCGTGTGGGGCGGGGTTGCGTGGATATTCCGTCTTGTTCGTCAAACTGCCCGTCAAAATCCTGAAATATGAGAATTAAATATCAAGGCGTGTTTGGGCAGACTTACACGGTGGAAATTTCTGGCGGTCGTTGCTTCAACCATTGGGACGCAGCGTGTGACTGGCTAAAGCGCAATTATATTGTGCGGGAAATGGCAAACGACTGCCGGAAAATTCTTGCGGGTTACACAACTGAAATAAGCGAATGATTCACGGCGTATTTGGAAAGCTTGGGGCGGGCAAGGGTTTGCTCGTCATGGACATTATCGCAAAGGAATTGCTGGAAGGCTACCGCGACATTGTGACTAATGTGCCTCTCCGCTTCATGCCTTGGGTCAATGGTCAAGGCATTCCGCAAATCGGTCTAAAGCAATACCTCATTGAAAAGATGGGGGCTTCTGTCTCGGTCGAAGAGATAGAGCTGATGCTGCTCAAGGTCAAAGTTATCGAGGACATTGACCAAGGCCATGATTTGTTTATGAATCGTCGTGACGGCGATACCGGCGAATGGTTCAAGCTTTCCGTTTCGACTGTGGACGAAAAGGGCAAGCCCGCAAGGTTTGACGCGACAGAAGTTAAGAAGCGGCATTGTCTCCCTATCTTGTGCGTTACGGATGAGGCTTGGGCTTTCTATCCGAATAACGGTGGCTGGTCGCGTGTTCCGCTGCTGACATTTTACAGCAAGCAACAGCGTAAGCTGCGCGATGAGTGGTATATCGTCACGCAACATCCGACCGACTGTGACAATGTTCTTTGGAACATCGCGCAAGACTTTTGGGTCTGTCGTAATCATGGCATGGAGCGGATGGGCATATTCCGGCAGCCGGCCATGTTCCGCGTGATTGTCTATCTGTCCAATCCATCGAAAGGCAACGCAATCCGGTCGCATGAGTTTTACAAGGTATTGGACAAAAAACTTTCGCAGTGTTACGACACTACGGCGGGGGTTGGTATTTCGGGCGGTCATGCGGGCGACTCTGGACAGAAGCGTAAAGGGCTTCACATTGCATGGCTTGGTGTTGCGGTGTTGGTGTTTGTGGTCGCTCTGGCATCGGTGCCTCATTTCATTGGTCATGCAACGGGCAAATGGATAGCCAAGACAACGGCCATGCCAGCTTCGGCGCAAGCGTGGGCTTTGCAATCCAAATCTATCCACCCCCTGCCCTCTGATGCTTCTGACGGTAAACTGTCATACACTTATGACAATACCAACACATTAACGTGTGTTGGTTATACGAGGGTTGGGAATGATTGGCTGGTGTTTTTGTCTGACGGTAGGACGTTCTCCGCGTTGGCGGGTGAAGTGGATTACATACACAAGCGCGAAGTGAAATTGCTTGGCGTGGTCTATCCTGTGGTAGCTAGGCAACCGGCTCCGGTCGAACCTCTGCCGGTTGCTCCTCCCGCTCCCCCTGTCGTTGCGTCCGTTGAAGCGGCAAGCGTTGTGCCTCCTGCTTCAACGATGGTTGTCATTGGTGAACCTCGGCCAATTCCGATGCCTCCGCTGATACGGCCTGCGTCCGGCGTGTCCCCTTCTGGCAACCATTTCTAAACGCTGTTTGAAATTGTGCGGTGGTCGGTTTGGGTAGTCCCTTGCGCCGGTTCCATTCTCTCGCCAGCAACAGCCGGATAAATTCACAGCGGTTTTCTGTGCCTGTGATTTCGGACTGTTGCATTTGGTCAAGTTGCTCAAGCTCTTTCTTTGATAGTCTCAAGGTAATGCGTTCGCTCATTTGATGCCTCCCCGTTTTAGAAGGTCGAAGGTTAGCACTGGCCGGTTATTCTTTCGGGCGTTGCACGGATTGCATCGCACAGTCACGTTGCCAATCGAGTGGTGGTGCCAGTAGTAATTTACGCGTTGCAACCATGACATATTGCTGTGATGCGATTTTGCCACGCTGTCTGGTTTGATAAGGTCGAACGTCAAATCAGTGGTAGTTCCGCAATCAACGCAAACAGCGCCTAGTGTTTGAAATAGCCTGTCCCGTTTCTTTGCAGCGAGAATCGAGTTACGGTGCATTAGAAGTTCCTCCATGCTTCGGCTTGCACCGCCTTTAAGTATTCAATTCTATCTAAAACTGTCAGACGCTCTTGCGTGCTTACTGCGAAAGGTAGTTGAAAGGTTAGCCACTCCATTTCGTTTTCCAGCCCTTGTATTAGTATTAGAATCGTCGCTGCTCTGTTTTGATTACCGGTTTCCGAACACGTCGCCGGTGCCCCGCTTCTATTCTGAATTTCTTTTAGTTTCATAGCTTTTTTTTTGATTCCCGTATGTCCGTCAGCCTGCCGTTTGCCTCTCGCTTCACAAAAACGGAGCGGCTTCTTGATCTAACTACGGAATTTTTTCGGCGTGCAGGGGGCATGACAGACACGTTTTGCAGCGTTACCTGATAGCTGCGGTGGCTGGCGTGTCCCCTGCCCTTCGTCGCCGGAAAAATTCCGCACGCGGAGCGGCTGAACGGGAATTGAAAGAATCTGCGGAGTAGCGAGAGGCAAACGGTGGGCTGATAGACTTACTACGGGAACGAAAACAAAGGCTACTGAAACCCTAAACCAATTCCGCGTAGCGGGCGCGAAGCGTTATATTGAAACGGCTTTTGAGCCGTTATTAGCTAAACCCTTCTGCTGCAACGGCAAAAAATAATTGAAGATTTCACTTGTAACAAACATTGTGCATCTATAATGTGTTATCCAGCTTAGGGAGTTTCCATCCGTTGTCATCAAGGAAAATTGTCAAATGCATCTTTAAGTGCTAGTTGTATTCCGGTTCTAAAAGACATTTCATGTATTATTTTATGGCTTCCAGAAAGAATTGGCATTGTGTTCAGGCGTCTTTATTTAATTTTAAACGCTTCGCCGTAGGCATCGCGTTTACCCTGCTTGGTTCGCTCAACATGCTTGCCCAGTCGCAGTCGAGGCAAGTTTTGGAGGGCCACGTTCCGGTGGCGGTGACCAGTCTTCATTTGCAGCCAATCGCTCAAATGCCGGGAACCAACCGCTTGAACCTGTCAATCGGCCTGCCGTTGCGCAATCAAACGGCACTGGGCGGTTTGCTGGGGCAGATTTACGACCCGAACAGTCCGAATTTCCGCCAATATCTAACACCCGAACAATTCGCCGAACAGTTTGGTCCGGCAAACTCAGATTACGAGGCGATTATCGCCTTCGCCCGGACGAACGGATTGGCGATAGCCGACACTTTCCCTGATCGCTCGGTGTTGAACGTGATCGGCTCGGTGGCGGACATCGAAAAGGCATTTCATGTGACATTGCGGCTGTATCGCCATCCGCGCGAGAACCGGAATTTCTTTGCGCCGGATGTCGAGCCTTCGGTTGATCTGACCGTTCCCATTTTGCACATCAGCGGGCTGAATAATTTTTTCGTGCCGCATCCGGCTGGCCTGAAAACCGCGCTGGTGAATCGTGCGGTGACGGTGAAGCCGGCCAATGGAACGGGTCCATCCGGCTTATTTATGGGAACTGATTTCCGGACCGCCTATGTTCCGGGAGTTTCGCTGAACGGCTCCAATCAAGTCGTCGGGCTTTTGGAATTGGACGGTTATTATCCGGGCGACATCACAGCTTACGAAACCATCGCCGGGTTGCCAAACATCACACTGTCGAATGTTTTGATCAACGCCACCGGTGCCGCTGGAGCCAATAATAGAGAAGTGGCTCTGGACATAGAAATGGCCGTTTCCATGGCGACGAATTTATCCAAAGTCATTGTTTACGAAGGACCCAATCCTGCGGCAAATTCTGACATTTTCAATCTTTTGGCCCGCATGGCCACTGACAATATAGCCAAACAAATCAGTTGTTCCTGGATTATCGGCAATGACCCGACATTCGATGTCAAATTCCTTCAATTTGCCGCACAAGGACAGTCATTTTTTCAAGCTTCCGGTGATTATGGCGCCTATTTTTCGGGAATAGGGGAATCAGCCGACGATACCAATATCACTATCGTTGGTGGCACCACGCTGTCCACCACCGGTGCTGGCGGCCCGTATGCATCGGAAACTGTCTGGAACGAATATAGCAACGGCGAAGGTGCTGGTGGCAGCGGCGGCGGCATTAGTCCCTCCGGTGTTAATATACCAAGCTGGCAAACCGGCATCAGCATGACGACCAACCACGGTTCGATCACTTTGCGAAACAGCCCGGATGTAGCGATGACTGCGGATAATATTCTTATCGTCGCGGACAATGGAAATCAATATTTTGGCAATGGGACCAGCGCGGCAGCCCCGCTATGGGCGGGATTCGCGGCGCTCGTTAATCAGCAGGCCGTCGCCAGCGGCAAGGCGACTGTTGGTTTTATCAACCCGGTGATTTATGCCATCGGCAAAAGTCCTTTTTACCTGTCTGATTTCCACGACATCACCACCGGCAACAACACAAACCTGAACGTCGGCAATAATTATTTCGCCGTTCCTGGTTATGATTTATGCACCGGCTGGGGCACGCCAGCGGGACTAAACATGATCACCGCCCTGGCGACGCCGGACAATTTGGGAGTTTTGCCCGGAACCGGCTTTGTCGCCAGCGGTCCGGTTGGCGGTCCGTTCAACAACAGTCCGGAGAATTTCATGCTGACGAATTCCGGCACGGCTTCGTTGAACTGGTCGGCCAACACCCCTTCATGGCTCACGGTGACACCGGCCAATGGCACGTTGTCAGCCCATAGTTCCACTTTGGTTGCGGTCAGCATCAATTCAACCGTCAACAATCTGCTTCCGGCGGTTTACACGGCCAACGTCGCATTTTCAAATGTCGCGAGCGGGATTTCACAAATCCGTTCGTTCACGGTGCAATTGGGACAGTCGCTCGTTCAAAACGGCGGCTTTGAAAACGGTGATTATTCCTTCTGGAATTTTTCCGGCGACAGCACGGATTCCCAGAATTATCTGGTAAACGGCGTTGTTAACGCCAGCACCTTCGGCGATGGCAGCGGCACGAATTGGGTTCACTCCGGAACTGACGGCGCGGCTTTCGGCGAAGCCGGCAAACTGGCTTCCATTTCCCAGTCGCTGCCGACTCTGCCGGGACAAAGTTATCTGCTCTCGTTCTGGTTGAACAATCTCTATTTCTCGGCTCCCAATCAACTTGTCGTGAACTGGAACACCAATTCCACCGGCACTAATACCGTCTTCAATCAAATCAATGTTCCAGCGATTACCACTTGGACAAATATGCTTTTTGTCGTCACCGCCGCCACCACCAATTCCGTGCTCCAATTTGGGCTGGAGAATGTTTATAGCAATGGCTGTTATTTCGGCCTCGATGATATTTCCGTGCAGCCGGCCCCTGCCCCGACATTCCGAACCGTCGGCGCAACGAATAATCTCATCCGGTTTACCTGGAACTCGCTCGCCGGCCTCAAGTATCAAATTCAATATTCCACCAATCTGGCCGGCGGCGGCTGGCTAAACCTTGGGAGTTCTGTCAATGCGACAAATTTTACCACGACGGCCGCCTATTCCATCGGCACGGACAGCCAGCGCTTTTACCGCGTTCAACGGGTGAATTGATTGCCTGTTGGCGGGTCACGGCGCGAAATCCGACGGCAAAATCCGGTTGACATTTTTTGGCTAAAGATATAGAATTCAAGCCTCTGGAAAGAAATCTATGAGCCGCAAGATTTCACGTTATGGCTGGCTTCCCGACCTGCCGGATAATCGCGATTTTCTTTACGCCGCACCAGTCACCGTAACCGGTGCGACTCGAGTGAGCGTGGATCTGCGCTCACAATGTCCGCTGGTTTACGACCAGGGACAGCTCGGGAGTTGCACGGCAAACGCGATCGCCGCCGCGATCCAGTTCGACCAGATGAAGCAGCAGCTCGCGCAAATTTTCACGCCGTCGCGACTGTTCATCTATTATAACGAGCGTGTTATTGAGCACACCGTGGCTTCAGATAGCGGCGCGCAAATCCGCGACGGCATTAAGAGCGTGGCCAAGCAAGGCGATTGTCCCGAAACGGAATGGCCTTACGTCATCACCAAGTTTAAAACCAGGCCGTCGAAAAACTGCTACGCCGACGCGCTTCAATACAAAGCCGTTTCATATCAACGCCTGACCCCGGCATTGAGCCAGTTGAAAGGCTGTCTCACGTCTGGTTATCCGTTTGTATTTGGCTTCACCGTTTACGAAAGTTTTGAAAGCGCCCAAGTCGCGAAGACTGGACACGCTTCGCTGCCCAAATCCGGTGAAGCGTCCATCGGCGGCCACGCCGTCATGTGCGTCGGCTATGACGATGCGAAACAGTGGTTCATTGTCCGCAATTCCTGGGGGCCAAAATGGGGTATGAAAGGCTATTTCACCCTGCCCTATCCCTATTTGATTTCTGCAAACCTGGCCAGTGATTTCTGGACAATCCGAATCGTTCAGTGAATATTCCATTCAACCGAAAGATTATATTATGACACTAACCAAACGCGACCTCGTCATCCGCATCAGCGATGAAACCGGCCTCGGCCAGCAGCAGGTTTTTGATGTGGTGCAAAAAACCCTCGACTACATCACGGAGTCCCTGGCCAAGGGCGACAAGGTGGAACTGCGCAACTTCGGCGTTTTTGAAGTCAAGGTTCGCAAGGCGCGCGTCGGGCGCAATCCCAACAAACCGGAAACCGACGTGCCCATCCCGGCCCGCTCGATGGTCAAATTCAAATCCGGCAAGGAAATGCGCGCTCAAGTCCTGAAGCTGCCGGCGAAATAATTTCGTTGAATCGCGCAATTGTTGAATTGTTAGATCGGCGTTTATCTGGCCGATTTGACAATTCAACCTTTTAACACTTTAACGATTCAACAAAATCTTTTAATCTTGGGCATGGAACGATTGCCCGGATTCAGAGATTTTTATCCCGAACCGCTCCCGCATCAGGATGTGTGGAGCGCCGACGCCCGCCAGTTTATTTTTGACACCTGGCGCACCATTGCGCACCGCTACAATTTCCGCGAATACGACGGTCCGCCGCTTGAACCGCTCGAACTTTTCACCACCAAGAGCGGCGAGGAAATCGTCGGCCAGCTCTACAACTTCGTGGACAAGGGCGACCGCGCCGTCTCGCTGCGGCCGGAAATGACCCCTACCCTTGCGCGCATGGTCGCCGCGCACGAGCGCAATTACAAAAAACCGATCAAGTGGTTTGCGCTGCCGCAACTGTTCCGCTACGAACGCCAGCAGAAAGGCCGGCTTCGCGAGCATTTTCAGTTCAACGCCGACATCATCGGCGAATCTGATCCGGCGGCGGACGCGGAACTCATCGCGCTGCTCATTGACACGCTGCGCGCATTTGGTTTGAGCGAGCAGGATTTCGTCATCCGCTTGAGCAGCCGCAATGCGTGGCACGATTTTTTCAAGCACGGTGGCGGTGACATGACGCACGAATATGCCTTCTACCAGATCGTGGACAAACTTGAACGCGAAGCGCCGGAACACAGCGACGAAAAACTGCGCGCACTCGGCTTTTCGCTCGAAGCCGTCAACGCCTTCATCGAAAAGGGTGTGCCGACGGCGGAACTGCAAAGCATCCTCGACAATCTCGCGGCGCGCGGTTTGCGCGCGTTCGTGAAAGTGGACTATAAGGTCATTCGCGGGCTGGCCTATTACACCGGCGTCGTGTTCGAGGCATTTGACGCCAAGGGCGAATTCCGCGCCATCGCCGGCGGCGGCCGCTATGACAACCTCGTCAAGCTCATCAGCGGCGGCAAGGTGAACCTGCCCGCGCTCGGCTTCGGCATGGGCGACGTGGTGCTGCTGGAAATCCTCAAGGCGCGCGGCCGGTTGCCGCAATTCGACTCGCACGCGGATGTTTTTGTTTTAATCGAGGACGAAACGCTGCGCGCGCCGTCGCTGAAGCTGGTTCAAGATTTGCGCTTTGCCGGATTTGCCGTCGAATATTCGCTCACGCCCGCCAAATCGGACAAACAGTTCAAGCGTGCGCAGGAATTAAAAGCCGCGTTCACGGCGAAGCTGGAAAGCGATTCCTATGTCCGCATCCGCAACCTGAAAACGCGCGATGAAATCGTCGCCGGCTTTGCCGACGCGGCGAATCATTTGCGGTGATTTTTGAATCTGTTGCAGCGCATTAGTCTGAAACAAAAAAGGCGCGGCTTGCGCCACGCCTTCGTGAAATTTTTCCAGCCAGATTACTTTGCCAGTTCGGCCACGACTTTTTCCTGTTTCTCATTTACCAGCGTCGCGCCCTTGCCGAGGCGTTTGCGGAGGTAGGTCAGCTTGGCGCGGCGCACTTGGCCCTGGCGTTCGACTTCGATTTTGTCCACGCGCGGCGAGTGCAGCGGGAAAACGCGCTCGACGCCTTCGCCGTAGCTGATGCGGCGCACAATGAACGTCTCGTTCAGCCCGTGTCCGCGCCGGCCCATGACGACGCCCGCGAATATCTGGATGCGCTCCTTGTCGCCTTCGACGACCTTGGTATGGACTTTCACCGAATCGCCGACCGCGAATTTCGCGGCTTCCTTGCGATACTGTTCCGATTCAATTTTTTCTTGTAATGCCTGGTTCATAATTTTCTAAAATTTTATTTCAACAAATCCGGCCGCTGTTTTTCCGTCCGCAACTTTGCCTGTTCACGCCGCCATTTTTCGATCTCGGCATGGTTGCCGGACAGCAATACTTCGGGAACTTTCATCCCGCGAAACTCCGCCGGCCGCGTGTATTGCGGATATTCCAGCAGCCCGTGGCTGAACGATTCGTCGTGCGAACTTTCGTCGTCGCCCAAAACTCCGGGCAGCAGCCGCGCCACCGCGTCAATGACCACCATCGCCGGCAGCGCGCCGTTCGTCAGCACATAATCGCCGATGGACAATTCGTCGTCGGCCAGCGCCTCGCGCACCCGCTCGTCAAAACCTTCGTAACTGCCGCAGACCAAAATTATATCTTCCTGCTGCGCCATTTCGCGCGCAATCTCCTGCGTAAACTTTCTTCCGCTGGGCGAAAGCAAAATCACCTTCGTCTTTTCACGTTGCAGACTTTCAATCGCTTCAAAAAGCGGCTCGACTTTCAGCAACATTCCCGGTCCGCCGCCGAACGGTCGATCATCCACCGTCTTGTGCCGGTCGTGCGTCCAGTCGCGCAGGTTGTGGATTTTCAAATCCAGCAAACCGGCCTCGCGCGCGCGCTTCACGATGCTTTCGTCGAGCGGCCCGGCGAACATCGCCGGAAACAGGGTGAGCACGTCAATTTTCATCCGTGCCTCAAAATTTTCAACTCACCGCGCCGGCTTTTCTTCGACAATTTCCACCGAACAACGCAAACCTTTCTTCGCGCTGCCCGCGAGCAACAACGACCGGATCGCGTTGATCGTCATGCCCTGCCGGCCAATGATTTTGCCGACATCCTGCGGATCAAGCCGCAATTCATAGATGGTCGTGCCACCGCGGTCTACCGGCGTGACCGTCACCGCGCCGGGATTTTGCACGAGTCCTTTGACGACATATTCCAAGAACGCCTGCATCGCGGGAAAAATCAAATCACGCCACCGCTGGAGCCGCCTTGCCGGCCTTCTTGATAAAGCTGGCGACGGTGTCGCTGGGCTGCGCGCCCTTGCTGACCCAGTATTGCGCGCGGTCGAGCTTGAGGGTGAAATTATCGCCCGCCTTGAGCGGTTGATAGACGCCGATCTCCTCGATGAACTTGCCATCGCGGGGACTGCGGCCATCGGCCACGACAATACGGAACACGGGGGCGTTTTTCGTCCCGACGCGCTTCATGCGAATTTTTACAGACATAAGTATTTCAAAAGAGCGCGGAGATTATCATTTGGGGAGAAATTGGCAAGCCTTGTTTTGATTAAAAATCGCCGCGCACGCTGGCAATGACCGTTTAGTTTCAAAACGGCCAGTTAATGCCGACGGAAACATAAACCTGGCCGCCGAGTTTTAACTCCGCCTGCCGACCGCCATTGCTGAAGCTGGCATTGCCGAGCGGCATGTATTGCGCGCCCAAATAAAAATCGGCGTTGTCCAGCACATGATACATCAGCGTGCCGCTCGCGTAGCCGCCGTAAATCAGATCGGTGGTTCCGAACGACCCGAAATTCTGGGCGCTGACGCCGCCGGACGTGATGGTCTCGTTGTATTTGTAATTGCCGGTGACAACGCCCATCGCTCCGCCGGCTCCCAGGGACATTCCGAAATCTTCCGTCAAGTCCCAATAAAACGACGGACCGAAGCGCAGGGTGTAAAGCACCTCGTCCAACTGGCGCGTGCCGGTGACGACTTGATTCTGAAGTGTCTGGGTGGTCACGGAATTGTATTTACTGGGAATGATAGGTCCCGTTCCGCTCGGATCACCTTGATAGGGCGCGCTAATCAAGTCTGAATTGCCCGTGTTATAAACATAAGCCGACTGGTTGACCGTCGCCGAAAAAGAACTGTCGTCCTTGATGGTGATCGGCAGCAGCCCGAAGCCCAGTTCCCAGCCGACGCGGGCGTGTTTCCAATACCATAGGTTGTCGCCATAAGCCATGTCGAAGCCTGGCGACGGACCGACCTCGTCCGAGGAACTGGTGCTCGTGGAATACGAGGTTGTGGCGTGCATGGTCAACTGTTGACTGGCCGAATCAAACTGGGACGCGCTGTTGTAGCCCCAGTTGCTGGTGTATTTGGTGTCGCCGCTCTGATCCGGTTTCACATAACCGTCGTCATAAATACCAGCAGCCGGATTGTTGCCTGAAATGCCAAACGTTCCCCGTTCACTGAAATTGGCGCTGATGTTCAATCCCACCATCGCGCCGATGCGGAAATGACGCGTCCAGTCACCCGCGTCCGGGTCAATTCTGATGAACTTGTAAGAACCGGGATCACCGCCGAAGGCGTCCATGGACGACGCGCTTGGGGCCGGCAAAAATTGCGCTGAAGCACACATTGCCAGGCCCGTGAAACCACAGGCCAGGCTTCCTGCCTGAAAACGGCGGCTGCCACAAAACCAAAATTTGTTCGATGGCATCATGGGTTTTGGATGACCCGGTAAAACCGCGCCGGAACGGTGCCCGGCAGAGTGGTCGTTGTCGGTGGGCCGTAATCAATCCATTGCACCCGGTTGGCCAAAGTCCGAATGGCCGGCGGCGCGATCATGGCGTTGGAAAAGTTAACATTGTCGCTGTAAACCACGGTGTAAGTCCGGTTGGTATTGACGGGAAACTCAATGATCGTTTCGCCATTGGTCAACGCAATGATGCGGCTGATGACCAGACTCGTGCTGGTTGACGAAACTGCCGGTGGAGACAAATCAGGCACCGGCACGGCAAACGCCTGCAATTGTGAATTGGTGAAGGCAAAGCTCAACCGGGGGGCATATTGCAGCAATAAGTTCCCGTTTTGATTCACGACAAGTTTCGTGGCATAGACTACGAACGGATTGCCGTTGTTTGTGCCGGAAGCGTTGAACAAGCGGTTCGTCAGGCCGATAACAACGACGCGCACGGCGGGAACATCGTTTGTGCCAAGATTCGTCACCACGATGGACTGCTCGATCAATCCGTTTACCAAATTGATATTTTGCCCGGAATTGGTGACCGCCAACAGATCACCGGATAGATAATTATAGACGGCGATGCTGCCGGTGGCGGTATTGTTTGTAATGTTGGAGTCGACCACCTCCGAAGAGCCTACCGACGCGGAAAAATTCAGCGTCCCCACATTGGTCGGCTGGACGGTGAACTGGAAATTGGTGAAGCCGCCGCTGGTCAATATGCCCAGGTTGAAGATCAAATTGCTGCTGGCGACCGTGTAACCCGACTGCGCCGGCGAAACACCTTTCAAGACGACGCCCGGCGGCAAGGTGTTGGTGAATATCACACCCGGCGCGGTATCAGGTCCCGCGTTTGTTACGCTGACAGTGTAAGTCGTCCAATCGTTTGTAATAATGGTCGTCCTTGGCACGGTGATCACCACGCCGAGATCAGCTTGCACCGGCGGCGTGTTCGTCACTTGCGTCACGACATTGGTGGCGGGGGCGTTGGTCGCATAGGGGGTGAAGAACTGCACCAAGTTGGTGATGAAACCAACCTGCGTGGGTTGGATGGTCAGGGTCATTTGGGCGAGTGTGCCTACATTGAATCCAGCGATATTAAACACCACGCCACTGGCATTGGTTACAAAGGTGACTCCTGATCCGGGATTGGCACTCACGAATTGGACGGTTGCCGGGAGCGTATTGCTCACAACCGCGCTGGACAAGAACGCGAAATTGTTGGTCACAATGATCGTGTAAATAAGATTATTGCTCACCAGCAGGGAGCTTGCCGAGCTGGTGACCGAAAGATTGAGAACACCCTGCGCTTCAACCGTGGTTCCGGCGAGCATCAAGGCAACCGCAAACGCGGCGAGCAACCGGAATTTGAAGAAAAACTTCATGCAAAAAAACCTCAGATTAAACGCCGGAAGATTGCGAAAGTTTCGGATGATTAGCAATCTTCAGTTAAATTAAAGTGTTTCATCGCAAACTGCTTGAATTGACGCGATGGAAATCCAAAGGTAACTTTTGACGATGATTAGCGTAGCCGACTTCCAGCCGATTGATGCGGAGCAATTGAAACTTCGCCCGCCAATGCCGCGCGGGCTCTTCACACCGCTTGCCCAGGAAATTTTTGCGCTCAAGAAACAGCTCAACGCCGTCATCCTCGCGCATAATTATCAGGTGCCGGAAATCCAGGACGTCGCGGATTTCGTCGGCGATTCGCTCGGCCTCGCGCAGCAGGCGGCGGGAACCAGCGCGGATGTGATTGTTTTCTGCGGCGTGCATTTCATGGCGGAGACGGCCAAGATTTTGAACCCGGACAAAATCGTGGTGCTGCCGGACAAGGACGCGGGCTGTTCGCTGGAAGAGAGCTGTCCCGCCCCTGCCCTCGCCAAGCTACAGGCGACGAACCCGAATTTCTGGACGATCGCTTACATCAATTGCAGCGCGGCGGTGAAGGCGCTGTGCGACGTGATTGTGACCAGCGGCAACGCGGAGAAAATCGTCAACGCCGCGCCGAAAGACCGCGACCTGCTGTTTGTGCCGGACGAAAATCTCGGCCAATGGGTCATGGAGCAGACCGGCCGACCGATGACTTTGTGGAAAGGCAATTGTTACGCGCATGTGGAGTTTCAGCGCGAAAATATTTTGAAGCTGCGCCACCAATTTCCCGACGCCAAAGTGGTCGTGCATCCGGAAAGTTTGCGCGAGGTGCGCGACTTGGCGGATGCGGTCTGCTCGACGGAGAAGATGATCACGTATTGCAAGGCGAGCCCGGCGAGGCGGTTCGTGATCGTCACCGAGTCGGGCATCATCCACCGGATGCAGAAGGAATGTCCGGGAAAAGAATTTCTCTGCACGCCGACGTTTGATGCGATGCGTGCGCCGGCGGACGGGTGCCGTTGCAGCGAGTGCAAATTCATGAAGTTGAACACGCTCGAAAAGGCGCGCGACTGCATGAAGAACCTTGCCCCGCGCGTGGAATTGCCGGCGGAGATCCTGGCCCGCGCCCGGTTGCCGATTGAGCGGATGCTTGAAATTTCGAGAAGGTGATTTTTGAACCAACTGATTGCCGGCGAATCCCGCCGGCATTGTCACACGATTGTAACAATTCCGACACTCGAAGGTAACAAGATTGTAGCAAAGTGTGCCGCGCTCTATGCAAACCAACTGAAACAATGATGAAAAACAACTATAATCGAATCCAAACCACGAAATTGGCCATGTTCGCCGGAGCAACCGCCCTGATGGCACTTGCCCCGCAATCCCACGCCCAGTCTTCGGACGCGCTGATTGACAAACTGGTGGACAAGGGGATTCTCTCGACCAAGGAAGCGCAGGACTTGCGCGACGAGTCGGATCAGGATTTCACCACGGCGTTCCAAGCCAAGACCGGCATGCCGGACTGGGTGACGGGCTACAAGTTCTTCGGCGATTTTCGCGGCCGCTATGACGAAGTGGCCAGCACGGACGGCAACACGCATTTTGCCGATCGCGACCGTTTCCGCTACCGGCTGCGGGCTGGCGTGATCGTGTCAATGAAAGACAACCTGGAAGTGGGATTCAGCCTGACCTCGGGCGATGCAGCGCCAACCACCGGTGGTTATAACAATGGCGGCGGCAATCCACTATCGAACAACAGCACGATGCAGGACAACGGCACTAAAAAGGGTGTTTATATTGACACCGCCTACGGCAAATGGACGGTTCTAAACAGTGACGGCTGGTTCCTTTCGACAACCATCGGCAAAATGGTCAATCCGATGCAATTCACGCCGATGGTGTTTGACGCCGACTGGACACCGGAAGGCGCGGCGGTGCAAAGCGGTTACACCTTCAATGATCAACACGCCATCGTCGTCAATGGCGGGGCATTCGTGGAGGATCAAGAAGTCGGATCGGCGGACACGGGATCCGTTCAAGCTCCGGCGCTTTTCGTCGGACAGACCGCATGGAATGCGAATTGGACCCAAAAGCTCGGCACGTCGCTCGGCGTCGGCGGCTACATCCTGGCCAATTCCCAGAATCTCACGACCGCGAATGTGCCTTACATCAACCAAGGCAACACGCGCAAGGTTGTCGGCGGCAACGGAGTTCTGGTCAACGGTTACACGCCCCTCATTGCGGATGCGAGCACGACTTATAAACTGGACTCGTTTCCGTTATACCCCGGCGCCTTTCCCATCAAACTTTCCGGCGAATACATCAACAACGTGGATACGATCCAGACCGACAAAAACAATCAGGGTTACTGGGTTGGCATCACGTTTGGCAAATCCGGCACGAAGCACACCTGGGACATTTCCTATCGCTACGAATATCTCGAAGCCGACGCGACGTATGATCAGTTGGTGGATGACGACAACGGCGCTTATTACCAGACCGCAAATGCGAACACCGGCAATACGGGTTACTACCTTCAAAACGGCTATTATGGCGGCACGAACGTCAAAGGCCACTTGATCAAAGCCAACTACTCCATCACGGATTCGTTGACCTTTACGTTCAGTTGTTACTTGAACCAACTGATCAACCAAAATCTTCCGGGAAATAACAACGTGACGCCCACGGTCGAACCGAAAAACAACGCAATCCATGCCATGGCCGACCTGACGTGGAAATTTTAATTGTCACAAAATCGTAACTAACATCGTTCAATCAAACCTGTCATTATCATCAAAGCATGAAAACATTCATTAAAAAATTCGGCGTTGTTGCCTTGGCGACCAGCCTGGCCGCGTCGGCCTGGGCGGGCAACATCACGGTCAAGGGTTCCGACACGCTGCTCATCCTCGCGCAGAAGTGGGCCGAGGTTTACATGGGCCAGCACGCCGACGTGAAAATTTCCGTCACCGGCGGCGGCTCCGGCACCGGATTTGCCGCGCTGCAAAACCAGACCACGGATTTGTGCGACGCCTCGCGCAAAGCCAAGGCCGCCGAAATCGCCAGTTGCATCAAGGCATTCGGCGCGCGCCCGACCGAATACAAGGTCGCGCTCGACGGGCTTTCCGTTTATGTGAATCCGGAGAATCCGCTGAAGGAACTCACCGTGGCACAGGTCGGCGACATCTTCACTGGCAAGATCAAGAACTGGAAGGAAGTCGGCGGCCCGGACGCGCCTATTGCGCTTTACAGCCGCGAAAACAGCTCCGGCAGCTATGAGTTTTTCAAGGAACACGTTTTGAAGGGCCATGACTTCGCGGCCAGCGCCCAGACCATGCCGGGCACGGCCGCCATTGTGCAGGCCGTCCTGAAAGATAAAAATGGCATCGGCTTCGGCGGCGCGGCCTACGGCGGCGGTTCCAAATTGCTGGCCATCAAAAAGGACGACACTTCACCCGCCATTGATCCGACCGAGGACAATGTTGAAAACGGAACGTATCCCATCTGGCGCTATCTTTACGTCTATGTGAATCCGGCGCTCGACAAGGGCGACATCGCCGCCTACCTGAACTGGATTCGCAGCGACGACGGCCAGAAATATGTCAAGGAAGTGGGCTATTTCCCGCTGACCAAAAACTTGCGGAGCTGATTTGATCGAACTTTGCTCCAACGGTTATATCCTGCGGGCGGATGCGGATTCTCGGTTGAGATTCCTGCTCCGCCCGTTAAACTTTTAAAACTTGTGAGCCAGCACCAAAATGACAACCGCCCGCACGGCTGGATGGGCATCCATCGCGGCCACCGCGCGCGGCCGGTCGAATGGCTTGCGGAAAAATTCATTTTTCTCGTCTCGCTTTCGGCCATCGTGATGGTATTTTTGATTTTCTTGTTCGTCGCTCGCGAGGCGCTGCCGTTGTTTTTTGGCGAGACCAACACCGCGCTCGTGCAGAAACCCATTTCCACGGCGGACATGGACAAGCTCACGCCGGCCCAGCTTCAAAAATATCTCGAACTGACGCCGGCGCAGTTTGCCGCGATGGACAAGGACACGCTGAAGTCGTTGATGGACGTGAAGCAGGAGGCGCAGGACGAAATCCCCGAGGAATTCCGCAACGACCCGGACGCGCAAATCAACACCACCGACTGGCGCTATCTGCTGCTGCCGCATCAATGGAGTCATTACGACAAACCGGAATACATCTGGCAGCCGGTCGGCGAGATCCAAAAATACAACATCATTCCCCTGCTCGTCGGCACGCTCAAGGTGACTTTGATCGGTCTTTTTTTTGCCGTGCCGCTGGCCGTGGGAGCCGCGATTTACGTTTCCCAGATGGCCCGGCCGAAAATCCGTGAAGTCGTCAAACCGGCGATTGAACTGCTGTCCGGCATTCCATCCGTCGTCGTCGGCTTCTTTGCGCTGCTGGTCATGGCGACCGTGCTGCAAAAACTCTTCGGCTATCAAACAAGGCTGAACGCCTTTGTTGCGGGCATCGCGCTGGGCTTCGCGGTGATCCCGGTCATTTTTTCCATCGCCGAGGACGCGTTGACCAGCGTGCCGCGCGCCTACACGCAGGCGGCGCTGGCGCTCGGCGCCTCGCGCTGGCAGACAGCGTGGCAGATTGTTTTGCCGGCCGCGCTGCCCGGAGTTTTCGCCGCCACCGTGCTTGGCTTTGGCCGCGCCATCGGCGAAACGATGATCGTGCTGATGGTGTGTTCCGCCAGCGTGATGTCGTGGAGCATTTTTGACTCCGCGCGCAGCATCACCACGACCATCGCCGCCGAAATGGCCGAGGCGGTTTCCGGCGGACCGCACTACCGGATTCTGTTCATGCTCGGCGCGTTGCTCTTCGCCGCGACTTTCGTTTCCAACATGATTGCCGGGGCGGTCATCCAGCGGTTCAAACTGAAACTGGAGGGCAAACGATGAGCGCGCAAATCAGAAAACATTTCCGCGCCGAGAAATTTGACTTCACGTCCTTTTTCTTCACCGGCCTGACCGGATTGGCCACCTTGTTCATCCTGGCCATTCTCGCTGTGATCCTGCTGAACATCCTGGTCAACGGCTGGCACGCCTTGTCGTGGCATTTCGTTTCAACCATCCCGACAAAAGATTTCTTCGACGCCAACACCACCGGCGTTTTGCCGATGATCGTCGGCACCACCATCCGCGTTTTTGTGATGACCATTTTCGTGCTGCCCGTCGGCGTCATCACCGCGATTTACCTGACCGAATATGCGCCGAACAATTCGCTCGTCACCAAATTCATCCGCGCCGCTGTCAACAATCTCGCCGGCGTTCCGTCCATCGTCTTCGGCCTGTTCGGCCTCGGTTTCTTCATCAATTTCGTCGGCAAAAACATCGACACCATTCTGCACAATCCCAGCGCCGTCTGGGGCCAGCCGGCGCTCATCTGGGCTTCGCTCACGTTGGCCATCATGACCATGCCGGTCGTGATCGTCGCCACCGAAGAATCGTTGAAAGCCATTCCGCCCGGCCTGCGCGAAGCCAGCCTGGCGCTCGGCGCGACGAAGCTGGAAACCATTTTGCGCGTCGTGTTGCCGCAGGCGCTGCCCGGCATCATGACCGGCGGAATCCTTGCTGTGAGCCGCGCGGCGGGCGAAGTTGCGCCGATTTTATTTACCGGCGTCGCGTATTACATGGCGTCGCTGCCGCATCATGTCACGGATCAGTTCATGGACTTGGGCTATCATGTTTTTGTTTTGTCCACCCAATCGCCGAATATCGAACAGACCCGGCCGATTCTTTACGCCACGGTGCTCGTGCTGCTGATGCTGACGTTCGCGCTGAACATCGTGGCCATCGTCATCCGCGCGCGGGTCCGCAAAAAACTCCGTGCGCTAGGCTGAAATATTTTATGGCTGATCTCGCAATGCCCAAACTGAATGTGCCGGAGGCGAAAATCAATTCGCATGGCGGCGCCGAGCTGATTCATATTGAGGCGCTCTCGCTTTATTACGGTGCGAGCAAGGCACTGAAAAACATTTCGCTCACGCTCGGCGAAAAGGTCGTGACTGCCTTCATCGGCCCGTCCGGCTGCGGCAAGTCCACCCTGCTCCGCTGCCTCAACCGCATGAACGACCTCATCGACAACGTCCGCATTGAAGGTGGCGTGAAGATTGGCGGCCACAATATTTACAGTTCAGACGTGGACGTGATCGAACTCCGCAAGCGTGTCGGCATGGTGTTCCAAAAATCCAACCCGTTTCCGAAATCCATTTACGAAAATGTCGCCTACGGCCTGCGCCTGCATGGTTCGCAAAACAAATCCGAACTGGACGGCGTCGTGGAGCAAAGCCTGCGCAGCGCCGCGTTGTGGGATGAGGTGAAAGATCGCCTGCACTCCAGCGCGCTCGGCTTGTCCGGCGGCCAGCAGCAGCGGCTGTGCATCGCCCGCGCCATCGCCATCAAGCCGGAAATTATCTTGATGGACGAACCCGCGTCCGCGCTCGATCCCATCGCCACGGCGCGCATCGAGGAATTGATTTTGGAGTTGAAAAAGGATTTCACCATCGTCATCGTCACGCACAACATGCAGCAGGCCGCGCGCATCTCGGATTACACCGCCTTTTTCTACATCGGCGAGCTGATTGAGTTCGACACCACCGCCAAGATTTTCACCAATCCGGCGAAAAAACAGACGGAAGATTATGTGACAGGCCGGTTCGGTTGAGTTAGTTTTCAGCAAAGCAAACTATGGAAAATCATTTTGAGATGGGTCTCGACGCGCTGCGGCAAAAGATTTTGCTCATGGCCAGCCGCGCCGAGACGGCCGTCAACCAGTCCGTGCAGGCGCTCGTCCAGCGCGACTACGACCTCGCCGTGCGGGTGCGCGAGGACGACAATATCATTGACCAGTTCGAGGTGGACATTGACGAGATGGCCATCGTGCTGCTGACCAAGGCGCCGCTCGCCAGCAACCTCCGGCTCATCACGGTGGCGATGAAAGTGTCGCAAAACCTCGAACGCATCGGCGATGAGGCGACCAAGATTGCCAAGCGCGCCCGCGATCTCGCGCAGGAGCCGCCGGTGAAGATGAATTTCGACGTCACCCGCATGGCCGCCATGTCCCTCGCCATGGTCAAGGACGCGCTCGATTCGTTTGTCCACCGCGATTCCGCCGCCGCCCGCGCCATCGTCCCGCGTGACCGCGAAGTGGACGCGCTCAACAGGGAAATCCACCAGCAGCTGGCGCAGCACATGACCGAAAATCCCGACACCATCGGGCGCTGCCTGCATTGGATTGTCGCCGCCAAAAGCCTCGAACGCATCGCCGACCACGCGAAGAACATCGCTGAGGAAGTGGTTTTTCTCTGCGAGGCGCAGGACATCCGGCACACGTTGAAGAACTGATTTTTCGTGCGCGGCGGAGTTTTTTTTGCAAAACTTCGCCCGCATGTTTTCCATTCAGCAATTCTTCAGCAAGGGCGACCGTTTTCAGGAACTGCTCGAAGCCGCCGCCCAGGAATCCCACGAAAGCGTCCGGCTCGTCATCGAATTGATGAAGTCGCCGCGCAACACGCAGAATCTTGACGACCTCATTCTCGCCCGCCGCAAGGAAAAGAAAATTTCCGAACAGATCAGCACTGAACTGGTTAAGACCTTCATCACCGGTCTTGAACGTGAAGACATTGAGGCGCTCGCGCGCGCGCTATTCCGCATTCCGAAGGCCGCCGAAAAGCTCGCCGAGCGGATCGTCATCGCCGGCAAACATCTCGATGGAATTGATTTCACCCGGCAGGCGGACATGATGACGAAGGCCACGGACGCCATTCTGGGCATGATCAAGCAACTGCGCGACATGCAGGATTTGGAAAAGTTGAAGACGTTCAACGACCGGATGCAGCTGGTCGAAGTGGAGTCGGACAAATACATCAACGAACTGCTGCGCGAGCTTTACGGCGGGAAATATGACGCCATCCGCGCCATCGCGGTGCGCGATGTTTATGAGCTGATGGAAAAGGTCGTGGACCGCTGCCATGACACCGGCAACGTGGTGATGCACATCGTGCTAAAAAATTCCTGACGCGCGATGTTCCTCATCCTGCTCGTCATCTTCATCGCCCTGGTGTTCACCTACATCAACGGCTTCCACGACACCGCCAATTCCATCGCCACGGTTGTCTCGACCAAGGTGATCACGCCGCGCCAGGCCGTGATGCTGGCCGCCGTGACCAATCTGATCGGTGCATTTTTTGGCACCGCCGTGGCGGCGACCATCGCGTCCGGCCTCGTGGATGCGCAGGTGGCCACCATGCCCGTGTTGTGCTGTGCGCTGACGGCGGCCATCGTCTGGAGCCTGCTGACGTGGTGGTTCGGTCTGCCGTCCAGTTCTTCGCACGCACTCGTTGGCGGGCTTTGTGGCGCGGTGCTCGCGGCTTCCGGCAACCGCTGGTCCTCCATCATCTGGTCCGTGCCCGGCAAAGAACATTGGTGGCAGGGCAAGGGCATTCTCTGGAAAGTCATCGTGCCGATGATCAGTTCGCCGCTCGTCGGTTTCGTAGTCGGCTTTCTGTTCATGGGCTTGCTCTATTTTTTGTTGCGCAACTGGCGACCGGTGACGGTGAACCGCACGTTCGGCAAACTGCAATTATTAAGTGCCAGCTACATGGGTTTTGCCCACGGCACGAATGACGCGCAAAAGACCATGGGTATCATCACGTTGGCGCTGGTGGTGGCCACCAAAACTGGATTGTTGCTTTCCACTCCCGGCTGGCTGTCGTGGCTGCAAACTCCCGAAGGCACTCCCGCCGGCTACCTGCCGCCGGTGGCGTGGGTCATCTCGCACCTGCCCATGTGGCTGCAATTTGGTTATCAGCCGCCAACGCCTGATCCGAAAGCGCAGTTCATTCCCGCGTGGATTACCATTCTTTGTGCGCTGACCATGTGCGCCGGCACCGCCGCCGGCGGCTGGCGCATCATCAAAACACTCGGCCACAAAATGGTGAAGATTCATCCCGTCCACGGTTTCGCGGCGGAAGCCACCGGGGCAACGGTGCTCTTTACCGCCGCGCATTTCGGGATGCCAGTTTCTACAACGCATGCCATAACCACCTCCATCATGGGTGTCGGCTGCGCCAAAGGTTTCAACGCGCTCAAGCTCCAGGTCGTCGAACGCATCCTCTGGGCCTGGGTGCTGACGCTGCCGGCCAGCGCCGCCGTCGCCTATGCGCTGGTGAAAATTGCGCGCTCGTTCGGCTGGCTGTAAAGCGGAGCCGGTAAAAGTAAATCTTGCCTCCTATCCGCTTCATGCGATACTCATTTCGTTATTTGACGAAATATAATAGATGCGCGAATTCATGGCCATCACCAAGGCGCTGTCCGACCCGAACCGGGTGCGGATGCTCCTCGCGCTCCGGCGCGGCGAACTCTGCGTCTGCCAGATCACCGAGCTGTTCGGCTTCGCGCCGTCCACGGTCTCCAAGCACCTTTCCATTCTGCATCACGCGCACCTGATCCTGTCGCGCAAGTCGGAGCGCTGGGTTTACTACCGGCTGCCGGACAAGACCGCGCCCGTGGCCGTGCGCGAGGCGCTGGACTGGGTCCACAAATCGCTCGCCGGGACGGTTGAGAGCCAGGCCGACGCGAAGCGGTTGAAACAGATTATGAAAACGGACCTCGCCGTCACCTGCCGCCGGCAAAAGTGCTGAACTGAACCATGAAGCTGGTGACACCCAAACAGCGGTGGAGGGCCACCGCACTCCAAAACCTGACGGACAACGGCGGTCTGAAAATGCGCGCCAGCGTCCTGGTCTGCGCCAGCCCGCTGGCGCTTTCAGTGAAATGACGGCCAGAAATCTTCCAATGCCATGTTCGAACTCGTAAATCACAAATCCGAAATCGCAAATCCGAAGCGGCTCGCGTTCTTTGAACGTTACCTGACCGCCTGGGTTTTTCTCTGCATGGTGGTCGGCGTGGCGTTCGGAAAAATGTCGCCCAGCTTCACGGCGGATTTGAGCAGGCTGGAATTTGTGCAGGGTTCGCACGTCAACGCGCCGATCGCTGTGCTGATCTGGCTGATGATTTATCCGATGATGCTCAAGGTGGATTTCACCGCGCTCGGCGGCATCGCGCGCAAGCCGGAGGGGCTGGCCGTAACGCTGTTCGTCAACTGGCTGGTGAAGCCGTTCAGCATGGCGTTCCTTGGCTGGCTGTTCATGCAGCATGTCTTTGCGCCGTGGATTGCGCCGGAACTGGCGAAGGAATACACCGCCGGCCTGATCATCCTCGCCGCCGCACCCTGCACGGCGATGGTGTTTGTCTGGAGCTATCTCACCGACGGCGACCCGGTCTATACGCTCGTGCAGGTGGCGGTGAACGATCTCATCATGCTCGTGGCGTTCGCGCCCATCGTGATGTTTTTGTGCGGCGTGGCGAACGTCGTCGTGCCGGCGAAGGTGCTCATCACGAGCGTGGTGGTGTTCATCGTCATCCCGCTGGCGGCCGGCTGGCTGACGCGGACCGTCTTGCTCAAATCACATGGCCAGGACTGGTTCGAGAAAAACTTTCTGCCGAAGTTTCAGCCCGTGACCATCTTCGCGCTGCTGCTGACGCTGGTTTTGATCTTCGCGTTTCAAGCCGAGAATCTCACCACGCGCTGGCTGGCGGTGCTGCTGTTGGCGGTGCCGATCGTCATCCAGGTTTATTTCAATTCCACGCTCGCCTATCTGCTCATGCGCAAGCTGCGCGTGCCGCACAATGTCGCCGCGCCTGGCGCGCTCATCGGCGCGAGCAATTTTTTCGAGCTGGCCGTCGCGGTGGCCATCACCTTGTTTGGCGCAGGTTCCGGCGCGGCGCTGGCGACCGTGGTCGGCGTGCTCGTGGAAGTGCCGGTGATGCTGTCCGTCTGCAAAATCTGCAATGAATCTCGCGGTTGGTATCAGGAAAAACTTTCAACCACGAATTGACACGAATGAACATGAATTCCAAACCCACCATCCTGGTTCTTTGCACCGGCAACTCGTGCCGCAGCCATATCGGCGAAGGTTTTTTGCGCGCCGCACTCGGTGATTCGGCAAACGTCCAGAGCGCCGGCTCCAAGCCCGCTGGATTTGTCCATCCGCTGGCCATCAAAGTCATGACGGAAGTGGGAATTGATATTTCCAAACATCGCTCGAAGCCGTTGACGGAATTTCTGGAACAACCAGTCCACACCGTCATCACCGTCTGCGGCAATGCGGACCAGGCGTGCCCGATTTTCCCCGGCCAGTCGAACCGCCACCATTGGCCGTTCTTTGATCCGGCGAAAGCCACCGGCAGCGAGGAGGAAATATTGAAATGTTTCCGCACTGTCCGCGACGACATGCGCCGCGTGTTTGAAGCCTATGCCGGCGGGTTGAAAGATGCAGCCAAACAGGGTGTCTGACCCGGTCGCTTGATTTCAATGCATTGCATAGGCAGGCTGGTTTAGCAGCCAGAACAGGGCGGCGGCCAGCACCATGCAGAGGAACAGGGACAGCCCGGTGAAAAACCGCATTTGCTTCTGGTGCGCGGAAAGTGAACGCTTGTTCCGACGGATGATTTGGCGATGCGACATAGTCTATCCGCTATCAATCGGCCAAAACCTGCCGCAACTTGAGAAGAATTTGAAGAAATGTTTCGCCGGCGGCGGCCTAGCGCAGGCCAGATCCGGCCGGAATCGGAAAGCCCATGAGAAAAGCCTCCGCCGGCAGCCGTTTGCCGCCTTCGCGCTGCAATTCCAGAATCCGCAGCGCGCCCTGACCGCAACCGACGACGATGCCCGCCTTGTCGGCTGACAAAATCTCCCCTGCCCGACCGGACTTCCCGACCGGCTCGGCTTTCCAGATTTTCAGCAACTGTGGTTTGGGCTCAGCCTGAAGAAACGTGAACGCACCCGGCCACGGCGTGAAGGCGCGGAGCCGGTTCCAGATCTGTTGTGCGGGCTGCTGCCAGTCAACCTTGCCGTCTTCCTTTTTGATTTTCGCCGCGTAAGTCGAGCCGGTGAGCGGCTGCGGCTGCGGTTGGATTTTTCCGGCGACATAATCGGGAATGGTCCCGGCGAGCAGATCCGCGCCGAGTTGGGCCAGCCGGTCGTGCAAGGTTTGCGAATCATCCGCCGGCAAAATCGGTGTGCGGCGGGTCAAAAGAACCGGCCCGGTGTCGAGGCCGGCGTCCATCTTCATGATGGTCACGCCGGTTTCCGGCTCACCGTCGGCGATGGCCCATTGAATCGGCGCGGCACCGCGATATTTCGGCAGCAGCGAGGTGTGAACATTGAGACAGCCGAAGGGCGGCAAATCCAAAATGGTCTGCGGCAAAATCTGGCCGTAGGCGACAACGACCAGCAAATCCGGTTTTAATTCGCGCAGCTCGGAAATGAATTGCTCATCGCGCGCTTTCAGCGGCTGGAGGACGGGCAGGTTTAATTTCTCCGCCAGACTTTTTACCGGCGACGGCGTGAGCATGAGATCGCGGCCCTTGGGCTTGTCCGGCTGCGTGACGACGGCGAGGACGGAAAGACTTTTGTCGCCGGCGAGTTTTTCAAGGCTGGCGCAGGAGAGTTCCGCCGTGCCCATGAAGATGATTCGCAGCGGAGCCATGGCGGACGGTCACTTGTTCAAGGTGAACCGCAGGATGTCGGCGAGCACCGCGACCGGCGACTGGTCGGCGTTGATCTGATGCACGAGTCCGTCACCGTAAAATTTCAGCACCGGCAAGGTTTCATTCTCGTAGGTCTTGAGCCGCTGGCGGATGACCTCGATGTTGGCGTCATCCAGGCGGTTTTCCTTCATGGCGCGGCGCTGGATGCGGGCGACCAGGCCCTCCACATCTTGACTGCAAAGATAAAAAACGCCGGTGACATTCAGGACGTCCCGGAGGATTTCCGCCTGATGAACATTGCGCGGAATGCCGTCCAGCACCAGCGTGTCGCGTTCGGGCTGCAACCGGCCGGTCTTGGTCAGATCCTCCATGGATTGCCGCCAAAGCTGGATGGTCGGGGCGTCCGGCACCAACTGGCCGCGGCTGGAGTAATCCAGAAAGGTTTTTCCCAGCGGCGTCTCCGGCTGGAGGCTGCGGAACACGTCACCGGAACTCCAGTGGATGAAGTCCGGGATGGTGCCGAGGATCTTGCCCTGCGTGCCCTTGCCCGAACCGGGCGCGCCAAACAAAAGTATGCTGCGGTATTTCAAGCGTCTTTGGGTTTAAGCTGGATTTCCTGAATGTCCGTGAACGGCACCATGACTTCCTGCCGCACTTCACCGAGCATGACCTCCAAATGCACGTCGCTGGTGGCGATACGCGTGATGCGCTCCACTTGGTATAGTCCGCGGCCGGTCTTCACAAACAGCGTCATGTCCTTGTCGGCACCGTGCCGGACCACGCCGAAGAAGCCGGAAAATTTGGTTTCGAAAAACCGGCGGTTGAAAGTGAACTGTCCGCGCTGGAAAATCTGCCCGGCCGCCGGGCTGGGGGTCGGCGGATGAAAAGTCCCGGCGGTGACCTGCATTTCGCCCGGCGCGGCCGGCTCTCCCGGCATGGCGAAGGTTGCCGGGTCGCCTTCCACCGCAGCTTCGACCGGGACGGCACTCGCAGGCATCGGCATGGCGAGAAAAATGATCGGCCCCAAAATTGGCAGTGCCGCCGCCACGCCCATCACCAACGCTTTGGGCCGGGCGCGAACCACGGCGATTTCAAATCCGGCGTAGATGTTCGCCGCGTAAACCAGCACCAACGCGAACAGTCCGACCGAGGACGAAAACAACGCGCCGAGCAGCGACTGGCTTGGCGGCAATTCCAGACGCGTCACCTCCTGAACTTTCACTTCCGGTTTTTGCGGACGCTCCGATTGCGGAATTTCGATGAACGGTTCGACAAGCGGCTTAATTTTCGGGTTGTTGGACAGTTCCTTCAGTCCCTCCTGCGAGAACTTCGTCCATGCGACACGGTCGGAATAGCTGCCGTCGCCCATCCGGAACTTGACGCCAATGTCATCGAACGAAACGATGTCGCCAACCAGCGTCGTTCCGTCCGCCAGCGAATACGTTTCGGCACGGGCGGAGAGAAACAATCCGCAAAGCCAGCAAGTGAAAATTATCCAAAGAATTCTGCGCACGGGATGGTTGTAGCAAACCACAACCCGGCGCGAAAGAAAATTCAGAACAGGATTTGTCACGGACACGCGCAAGGACCGTGGCGATGTTTCAGATATTCGGCTTTTGGTTGATTTTGCGATGCATTTTTTCAAGACAGAACGTGTCTTAAATAAGATTCCCCGGATTCCGACCTGTTGTCTTAAATTCAAACGTCAAAGCGGGACACACTTCGCCAGCCATTAGAATATCTCAGTTTTGCGGATGCTTTGTTTGCCGCGGACAGTCCAAAAATGTGTCACCAACTTTATTCAGTTGATAAAACGAAGTTGGCAAGCTTTATGCGAGGGAAATCCCAAGATGTATCACAGGGATGTTTCAAGCTGGTTCAGCGGTGGTAAAATTTGCTCTTTATTCCTATTCGCATTGATTTCAATCATGCCGTGCCCGAGTCTTGCCCAGACAAACGTGACCCTGACATGGAGCCCAAGTTCAGACCCGCTCGTAGCGGGCTTCAACATCTATTATGGCGGGGCCAGCGGTGTCTATACCAACAAGACGCCCGTTGCAGGTGCAACCAGTTTGACCGTTTCCAATCTTCTTAACGGAACCACTTATTATTTTGCCGCCACAACTTACAGTGCCGCCGGTGCGGAAAGCGCGTTATCTACTGAAGTGTCATATACGGTGCCGGCCGCCGTCATTCCGGTGAACCAGCCGCCGACGTTGAATCCGCTGGGCAACCTGATGGTCAGTGAAAATGCCGGGGCGCAGTCGGTGAATCTGTCGGGCATCACCTCAGGCGGCGAAAACCAGGCGTTGAGCGTCACGGCGGTGTCGAGCAATCCGGCGCTGATCCCCAATCCTGCGGTCGCCTACACCAGTCCCGGCACCACCGGTGCGCTCTCGTTCGCGCCGGCGGCCAACGCCAGCGGCTCGGCCACCATCACGGTCACCGTCAACGACGGCGGCGCCAGCAACAACATCGTCACCCAGGCCTTCACCGTCACGGTCAGCGCGGTGAACCAGCCGCCGACGTTGAATCCGCTGGGCAACCTGATGGTCAGTGAAAATGCCGGGGCGCAGTCGGTGAATCTGTCGGGCATCACCTCAGGCGGCGAAAACCAGGCGTTGAGCGTCACGGC